>ERZ838516.240-NODE-240-length-91276-cov-7.013560_pt1 | contig 91276 bp, 74 predicted proteins | sample MGYA00519910_ERZ838516 | MGnify/ENA primary metagenome ERZ838516 (study PRJEB31850, sample SAMEA3708837) | human gut metagenome | biome: human gut; feature: human-associated habitat; material: faeces | place: China | collected 2014 ... | reverse complement strand
CGCCCGTCTTGATCTGACAGGTATTTAATGCGACCGCCAGATCTGCGATCGTCGTATCCTCGGTCTCGCCGGAACGGTGGGATACAATCGCCGTGTAACCTGCCTTATGTGCCATCTTGATTGCCTCCAGTGTCTCGGAGACGGATCCAATCTGGTTCAGCTTAATCAGGATCGAATTGCCGCAGCCGAGACGGATACCTTTTTCCAGGCGTTCGGTATTTGTTACAAACAGATCGTCGCCGACCAGCTGCACCTGTCCGCCGAGTTCTGCGGTCATCTTCCGCCAGCCTTCCCAATCCTCCTCGTCCAGACCATCCTCGATCGAGGCGATCGGGTATTTCCCGCAGAGCTGTTTCCAGTGTGCGATCAGCTCCTCGGAGGTGAAGTGTTTGCCACTCTTCGGAAGCAGATATTCGCCCTTCCTGCCGCTCTTCCACTCACTGGATGCCGCATCCATCGCCAGGACAAAACTCTCGCCCGGCTTATATCCGGCTCTCTCCACTGCCTCTAAGATGCACTGGATTGCTTCTTCGTCACTTCCCAGATCCGGTGCAAAACCGCCCTCATCACCGACAGAGGTTGCCAGTCCGCGCTCTTTAAGCAATGCTGCCAGTGCATGGAACACCTCGGTACACCAGCGGAGTCCCTCACAAAAGCTCTCTGCTCCAACCGGCATAATCATGAACTCCTGTACATCGATGGTGTTTGCCGCATGCGCGCCGCCGTTTAAAATGTTCATCATCGGAACCGGAAGACGGTTTCCAGACACACCGCCGAGGAAACGGTACAGCGGGAGACCATACGCATTGGCTGCTGCCCGTGCGTTCGCGATCGAAACCGCCAGGATCCCATTCGCGCCCAGCTTGGATTTATCCTTGGTTCCGTCCGCCTCGATCATCGCTTTATCAACCGCATAGACGTCCGCCGGATCCATGCCCCTTAACACCTCTGCAATCACGGTATTCACATTCTGGACTGCTTTCTGTACGCCCTTTCCGCCGAAACGCGACTTGTCGCCGTCTCGCAGCTCCAGAGCCTCAAATTCACCTGTCGATGCACCGCTCGGTGCCGCGCCGCGTCCTATGCTTCCGTCTGATAGATAAACTTCTGCCTCCACTGTTGGATTTCCTCTCGAATCAACAATCTCCCGTCCAATCACCTTTTCAATTTCCAGATGTTTCATAGCTTGTCCCTTTCCGCCGCGTGGGCTTATGCGATTTCTATTTTTGTCTAACCCGAAATCAGGAAACTTTCTGCTTTTTATTATCGACGTTTTTCTGTTTTCTATTCATAGTCTCCACGGGGCTTCTCTGCCCCACGGCCGGCAGGGCAACCGTGTCCACGCTTCTTTCTTTCACATTCATAATCAGCATCTGCAGGCGGTTTTCCAGATTGGCAAAGCTCACATCCGGATCGTAGTCAAGCGGCAGGATCTGGGCGTCCGGGTACATTTCCCGCATTTTTTTTACGATGCCGCGTCCTACCACATGGTTTGGCAGACAGCCAAATGGCTGTAAAATCACAAATGCCCGGCAGCCATGCGCCGCATGGTGCAGGATCTCGCCCGGAATCAGCACGCCCTCGCCCGCATCAAAGGTGTGCGGGATGATCGGGTCACTTTCCTTTACCAGTTCCGGCAGGCGGCAGACAGGCGTATAGAGCGGATGCTGTTTCGCTATCCGATCCGCTGCCGCGTGCGCAGCGTCAAATACCCGGTTCGCCACATGGTACCAGTTTTTCTTGACAAACGGCTTTTTCAGATGATACGTCCGAATCTGCTCATCCTGGCAGAAATACGTTTTCCGGATAACATCCGTCATCCGCGCCTCGATAATCTCAAATCCATTTTTCTCCAGGTAGCGCTCAATCTCATGATTCGCGCCCGGATGGAAATTGAGGAGATACTCGCCGATGATCAGGACGCGCGGGCGCGGCTGGCTCCGGTCATATTCGATCGCATTCATCCGCTGGATCGCCTTTTTAAAGCCTCGCAGAGCGCCCGAAAGCCCATGCTGCTCCAGACCATCCACGACGAAATCCATCGCCTCGCCAAATGCCTGATCACTGCTTCCGGAAACTTTCTCATACGGGCGGATCTTGCGAAGCAGCTCTTCCAGAATATCGATCATCGGAAGCGCTCCCGCCAGACGGATCGCCGACACAAGGTTCATCCGGAAGCCCGGATGCAGATCATGATAATCGACGTCATCGTTCGTCAGAATCGCCACCTCCGGGTAGCCGGCGTCGTCAAGCGCCTTGCGAAGTAGCGCACTGTAATGGGTCAGGCGGCAGTCACCGATGTATTTTCCCATACCGATCGCCGTCTCAGATGGCACATACTGACCACTCCGAAGTGCTGCCAGCGCCTCGCCGATGACAATCTGCGCCGGGAAACAGATATCGTTGTGGACATACTGCTTTCCGAGGCGGATCGCCTCTTCCCTGCCGACCGCCAGCGGAACTGCCCGGATTCCCTGTGTCTTCAACGCCGCCGACATAATCCGGCAGAACGCGTGGGAGGTGTTCGGGACCAGAACCGTGCGCTTCTTGCGGTCTTCCACCTCAAATTTAACCGGATATGGATCCGAAAGTTCGTGAACCTGCCAGGATTTTTGAATGTCTGGTTCCAGCGCAACCGTCCCGCATTCATTTCCGCCACCCGCATTCTCCTGTCGGCTTGTTCCAGGCTGGTTTTGCAGCCTCTCCGCCATCTCCCGCTTCTTCCGCCGCATGTTGATCGTCTCCAGGAAGGAACGCACCCGGATCCGCAGCGGTCCCTGTACCTCGCTCTCGTCAAGTTTCAGGATCAGCGGTGATTTTCCGGAGATTTCCCGCATCATACGCTGGATCTCATCCGACAAATATGCGTCATGCCCGCATCCAAAGCTTACAAACTGGACATATTCCAGATTCTGGCTCTGTGCCGCCAGAACCGCGGACGCCAGCATCCGCGCGTGGTAATTGTTTACGACATCCAGACGGCTGTGGCTTAAATCCACATTTTCAATGCCCGGAACAGAATCTGCCGTCAGAACCGGAACGCCGAACTCGGTCAAAAGCTCCGGCAGGCTGTGGTTGACAAGCGCATCATTCTGATACGGTCTTGACGCCAGCACCACCGCATAGCGCCCCTCTTTTTCCACCTCTTCCAGAACCTTCGCTCCCGCCTCTTTCAGGCGGCTCCCAAACTGCCGCATCGCATCATTTCCTGCAAGAACCGCCTTTTTCGTTTCCGACGGCTGGATGGAAAATGTCTGTTCCATATATGTAATAAGCTGACGTTCTTTATCTTCCTCCCTGTACCAGTAAAATAACGGTGCATCAAACGGAATGCCCCACTGTTTCTCCGGAGAATCCGAGTTGCGGATCACAAGCGGATATCCCTTCACGACTGCACACATGGACTCGCTCGTTGATTCCGTATTTTCCGATCCGATCGCCGCAATCGACGGCATAAAAATACGATCCACTTTCTTCTTTACCAGATCGCGGATATGCCCGTGCACCAGTTTTGCCGGAAAGCAGACGGTATCTGAAGTTACCGCGCTTAAGCCTTCCTCAAACATCTTGTGCGTGCTCGGGGATGAAATCTGAATCTCAAAGCCCAGCGAACGCCAGAACGTCGTCCAGAACGGCATCGTATCCCAGAAAGCAAGGACGCGCGGCAGACCGATGGTTATATTTCGCCGCACAGTATCAGACACAGCATTCGGCACAAGACCAGTCTTAGCGGCTGCCCGCTCTGAATGACTTTTTGCAGACGATGCATCCCCCTCTTCCGCTTGATCCAGATAATCTGCAAACAGGAGTTCTTCCCGCAATTTATAGAGATTTGGCACTTTATTCCGGGTTTCTGACGCTATTTTCAGTCGCTCGCGCACCTTCACATCCTTCGGATCGCCAAGAATCTCGCCCCGCTCACAACGGTTGTTCGTGATCCATGAGGTTCCATTCGAAAACCGCACCACCGCACGCTGACAATGGTTCATACAGAACGGACACGGCACATTCGCCTCCTGCTGCCAGGTCAGGGACTCCATTTGATCCAAACTGGTAAAATGCGGCTGTTTCCGGCTCCTTGCCTCTTCCTTCGCTAAAAGCGCCGCACCGATCGCCCCCATAATGCCCGGATACGGCGCCCGGATCACCGGGCGGCCGACATACTGTTCCAGCGCACAGAGAACCGCATCATTTTCAAACGTTCCGCCCTGTACGACAATCCTCTTTCCCAGAGAATCCAGGTTCGACACACGGATAACCTTTGTAAATACATTTTCAATGATCGAACGGCACAGCCCCGCCATGATGTCCTCCGGCAGCTTTCCATTTCTCTGCTCCGTCACGATACTGCTCGTCATAAAGACGGTACAGCGGCTTCCGAGCGCAGCCGGATGCTGCGAAGAAAATGCCTTTTCAGCAATCTCCCGCGCCGGAATATGCAGGGAGGATGCAAAATTTTCCAAAAAAGACCCACAGCCGGATGAGCAGGCTTCATTCACGACAATATTTGTGATAACGCCATTGTCCAGCCAGATTGCCTTCATATCCTGACCACCGATGTCCAGAAGAAACGTCGCATCCGGCGTGTATTTTGCCGCCGCACGTGCATGTGCCACCGTCTCAACCGCGTGTGTCTCGGCCGAAAATGCACGTGAAAACAGCATTTCTCCATAACCGGTCGTCCCGGCTGCCAAAATCTCCAGCCGCACGCCGTGGGACGCATACTTTTCCCGCATCGCAATCAATGCTTTCTTTGCCACCGTCAGCGGATCGCCTTGATTCGGCGCATAAAAGGAATCCAGAAGTTCCTCATTCTCATCTAACAGGACAAATTTTGTCGTCGTACTGCCCGAATCAATACCCAGATATGCCCGCAGCGTACTGCCTGACTGCGGATATACTGTTTTTCGTTCCGGACGTCTGTGTCTCTCCTGAAATTCCGTCTGCGCCGCCTGATCGGCAAAAAATGGACGGGAACGGAACGTGCCCTCCGCCATCTCATCGCCATTTCCGGCTTCACTTTGTTTCTTTGCTTCCTCGCGCGCCGCACGCACCTTCTCGATCCGATCTAACAGTCCGTCTGCCGTGGCGAGCGCCTCTTCCTTCGAAAAAAGCTTCACTGCCGCACGCGCCGCACCGCAGGCAATCAGAAGTTCCGGCCGGTCCGGACTTAAAATTTCCTCCGGCCGAAGGTCCAGACGTTCAGCAAACACGCGCACCAGCGTCCGGTTAAAGGTCAGCGGACCGCCCTCAAAGACAACCGGCTTCTCGATCGAAAGTCCCTGTGCCAGACCGCCGATCGTCTGTTTGGCAATCGCATGGAAGGAGGAAAGCGCCAAATCTGATTTTTTCACCCCCTGATTTAAAAGAGGCTGGATGTCGGTCTTGGCGTACACGCCGCACCGTCCGGATATATCATATACGGTTGTTCCCTGTGCCGCCAGCGCGTCAAATTCCTCAACCGGTGTCTTAAGAAGAGAAGCAATCTCATCCACAAACGCACCTGTACCGCCAGCACAGCTGCCGTTCATCCGCATATCTGCGACCTGCAGCTCGCCCGTCCGTTTATCCCTCTGGAAAAAGATAATCTTCGCATCCTGTCCACCCAGCTCGATCGCCGTTCCGATTTCCCCGTACATGGCTTTCAAGGCGATCGAGTTCGCCACTACCTCCTGTACATAAGGGATCCCCAGCTCTTCCGAGAGGTGCTTTGCGCCCGAACCGGTCATCGCCGTCAGAAATGACCGCCCCGCAAGCGTCTCTTTCACCAATTTTACAGCTCTCGACACACTCTGAAGCTGATCCGAGTGATGGCGTGTATAGTCCGAAAACAGGACTTTCCCCGTTGCCGCCTCCATCACTGCCACCTTCGTCGTCGTTGAGCCAACGTCAATTCCGACGAGAATCTGTTCCTGTCTGTTTTGTCCCTTCTGTTCCATTCTGTATCTTCTAACTCCTTTATCCCAGATGTCTGAAAACTTGTGCGGTCATTCTATCCGACACAAACAGCCTGCGCCCTGTCATCTCTTTTCTCTTCATCTTAACAACTTCTTAGCATCCGCCAAAACATGAAGAAGAGGCATACGGTTTTTCCCCGCACACCTCTTTACCGTATGGATCTGTACGCATCTGCCTTCCAGCATTCTGTACAGCCATAAATATGCTACATTCTAACAAATTTAAAATAAAAAGTCAATTCCCGGGAATTTCAAAGGTGCCGTAAGAAAACGTGGTGGCAGCAGGAATTTGCCGTATTGAAATGCGAAGCCTCGGCAAATCCCGTTACTGGGCACGTATACGTGAACGTAACACAGTAACCTATCATCTGCCTGTTAGCGCATCAGCCCTGCGTAGAGCTCCGTCGGCACATATGCCTCCACGTAAATGCCATCTTCCCGGTACTCTTCTTTTAAAAGCTGACCGTATTTACGGATCGTCTGGATGCGTCCGGCTTCCTGGTAGGAAAATACCTTTTCCAGATAAATCTTGCGGTTTCGCAGAATCATTTCCAGAATATCCTTCAGCTCATCCAGCCCCGCGCCCGTCTTCGCGGAAATCTGCACCTGATAATCAGAATGCAGATCTTTCAGCGTCTCCGGCTGCTCCACCTGATCCATCTTGTTAAAGACTGTTACCACCGTCTTATCGCCAATCTCCAGCTGACGCAACGTATCATATACGACATACATCTGCGTGTCCATCTGCGGATTCGACGCATCGACCACATGGAGGACAATATCGCTATAACGTGCCTCCTCCAGCGTACTCTTGAACGCCTCGATCAGATGGTGCGGCAGTTTGCGGATGAATCCGACCGTATCTGTCAGCAGGATCTCCTGTCCGCTCGCCAGCTTTAATCCACGCGTCGTCGGATCCAGCGTCGCAAACAGTTTATCCTGTGCCAGGATTCCTGCACCCGTCAGGGTGTTTAAAAGCGTTGACTTACCGGCATTCGTGTAGCCGACGATCGCCGCCGACAGCGTATATTTCCGGTCGCGCTGTTTTCTCGTCACCTCGCGGTGGCGTTTGACATCTTCCAGTTCCGACTTTAGCTGCCCGATCCGCTCATGAATCAGACGGCGGTCCATCTCCAGCTTCTTTTCACCCGGTCCTCTCGTACCGATACCGCCGCCCAGACGGGACAGGGAACTGCGCAGACCGACCAGGCGCGCTGCGCGGTAACGCAGCTGTGCCAGCTCAACCTGGATTTTTCCCTCGCTCGTCGTCGCATGCGCCGCGAAAATATCGAGAATGACCATCGTCCGGTCCATTACCTTCGTATCCAGCGCCGATTCCAGATTGCGAAGCTGTGCCGGGGACAGTTCATCGTCGCAGATCACGCCGGTTGCGCCCATTTCCCAGACCATCTCCCGCAGTTCCCCGATCTTTCCACTGCCCAGATAGGTGCCTGGATGAATCTTCTCCCGGTTCTGCACCAGACGCCCGATCGCCGTCGCCCCGGCAGTATCCGCCAGTTCTTCCAGCTCATCCAGGGACGCCTCCGTATCATCTTCATCTGAGGTGCTGACCGCCACCAGAATGACGCGCTCCTCCAGTTCTTTCATATCGAACAATTCTGCCATATTACCTCCAACATTTACCGGCTTTCCAGAAAACGGATTTCCTTCTGCACCTCCGGCGTGTCCGCACCGGCTGCCTGACACTCCTTAAACTCTTCCAGCGCCTTCGCAAAATCGCCCTCTTTCTCATAGAGAACCGCAATATTCTGCCGGATTACCAGCGCCGTCTCACTGTCTGCCAGCGAAAGCGCCTCCTCATAATGGGACATCGCGCTCTCATAATCGCCAGCCTCCATTTCACTGATCGCAAGCTGATTATAAATCTCCGGTCCCGATACGCCGCGCTCGATCGCCTGATTGCAGTACTGGGCTGCGAGTTCACTGTCCCCGGCATCCCGCGCCGCCGATGCAAGCGCCGTAAACGCCAGACTCACCCCCGGAGCCGCGGCGCTGCTTTTTTTGCTGTTCTTCGCCTTTTCCTCCGCTGCCGCAAAATCCTTTTCGGCGTCCTCCGCCTGTCCGTCTGCTGCCTCCGAAGCCGCTTTATAATAGAGGTATTCCGCTTTTCCTCCATCCACCTCCGCCAGAATTCCATAGGTCTGCGCTGCCGCCTTATAATCCGCCAGTTTGTATTCTGCCTCGCCGCGATATTTTAAAACATCCAGTTCAAAAGAATTGACGATCCCATCGCTCTCATCCAGCGCTTTTCCAAACGAATCGATCGCATCCTGATAATTACCTGCATTTAACTGCTCGATTCCGGTCATACGCGCTTCTTTCGCTTCCTTCGATTCAGCGCCGCAGCCGGAAAGGATGCCCAGTGAAAGCACCGCTGCTGCCAGAAAAAGACTTATTTTGTTACTGTTCACGCATACGTGACCAGTAACGGAATTTGCCGTGGCTTCGCATTCAAATACGGCAAATTCCTGCTGCCACCACGTTTTCTTACGGCACTTTCGGTTCCAAAAGTGCCTACCCGTGAACAGTAACCTTATTTTTTCTCGTTTTAACCTCTTTATCTGCTTCATTTTTTACCAAACCTTTTTATTAATTCTTTCCCGTACTTCCGATCCCGCCGCGATCTTTATTGTCAAGCTTCTCCGTCTCCTCAAATATGATCTTCGGCTGATGCTCCATGATGCGGAACTGACAGATGCGGTCATTGACATGGATCACTGTATCACGCAGCGCATATGCCGGAAAATGCCACTGATCGTTGTCTCCACAGTAACTCTCATCGATCACACCCATATGATTGGTCTGGATGATGCCGAAATTTTTAAAGGTACTGCTACGCGGAACTACATGCGCCTCATAGCCCTTCGGCAGCTCCATCGCCACGCCAAGCGGAATCAGGGCAAAATCACCCTTTTTCAGCACCACCTCACGCGCCGCACGCAGGTCGATCCAGTCAGATTTGCCGTCAATGTAGGCGAGGCGGTCAATGGCGTCTGTGAAATATTTGATCTTTATGTTCATGCTGTTCATATCTGTATGAAATCCTTTCTTATGTCACATTTTATCCGGTAATGGCTGCCTTGCAAGTTTGTTTTTCACAAAGCACCTCCCCGAAAAATATTTTTCAACTTTCCAGTTTCTCTATAATACCACACGCGCGCGTTTTCCGAAAGTATTAATTCGTGCAGGCACGGACTTTCGCTCGTTGCACGCGAAAAATCCCGGTGGCCTGGAAATCCAGAACCGCCGGGAAGGAAATAGGTTGGAGCTACTTCAATATCAGAATATTTTAAATGGATACTTTGCTGAACCAGCCGTCAAATTATAAGAGGTTCATGAAAGTAGTCAGTACCATGGAGTTAAAGAAGTCTACGAATAAGCTTCCTACTAACGGTACGATGAAGAATGCACGCGGAGCCGGACCATAGCGCTCTACCAGTGCTCTCATGTTTGCCATTGCGTTCGGGGTTGCGCCCATACCGAAACCACAGAATGCGGTGGTCATTGCAGCTGCCTCGTAATCACGGCCCATGATGTTGAATACAAGGAAGTTTGCATACAGGAACATAACAACCGTCTGAACTAACAGGATAACAATCATCGGAAGCGCCAGAGCTGCTAACTGCCACAGCTTCAGGCTCATCATTGCCATCGCTAAGAACAGGTTCAAGGACAGACCGCCCAGTGCGTCAACTTCTTCCATCGGAAGATCTTTGTGCTGTACATCCCAGATGTTACGGATAGCGGCTGCTGCCAGCATCGCACCGATGTAAGTCGGGAATGTAAGACCAATGCTCTTAAAGAACGCGAAAATGAAGGTACCAACACCGATTGCAACTGCAAGGAATACAGCCGCGGTGGTGAATTTCTGACCGTCGATCGGCGATGCTACTTCGTCAACTGCATTGCCTTCCTCGGCTGCGGTTGATTTCAGATGGTGTTTCTCAACACGGGCACGGGCGATAGGACCACCCATCATACTGCCGGATACCAGACCATATGTAGCGGATGCCAAGGCAACTGTAGTTGCGCCTACAACTGCGTATTCCTGCTCCAGAAGCGGTCCGAAGGAACCACTCGTTCCGTGACCTCCAACTAACGGCATAGAACCCATACATAAGCCGAGAAGCGGATTCAGACCAAACACTGCTGCCAGACCGCTGCCGACTGCATCCTGCACGATACAGATACCAACTGCCAGCGCCAGGAACATAAATACCTGAACGCCGCCCTTCTTTAACAGACGGAAGCAGGCGGTAAAACCGACGCTGCAGAAGAAGATCGTCATAAATACGCTCTGTAAGGTTGTATCAAAGGAAAGCTCCAGAACTCCTGTTGCATACAACGCCAGATGAGCGAATGCAAATACGACACCGCCCGCAACCGGAGCCGGTATACAATACTTGCTCAGGAAGGGCAGCTTTTGTACAAGCAATCTTCCCAGACAGTAGACCAGTGCGCCAAGAGCACACGCCTGATACATATCAAGCTCAAGTGTCAACATAAACAATTCCCCCTTTTGTTTTGCTGGCTTCTTTCATTTATGTAGCGATTTGAAAGAGCTGCTTGTTTGTTTGTGTTGACCTCATTTTCCACGTTGGCTACAAAAAGTTACAAGAAAATACAGAAATATGATGTTAAGAATCTGTTAATGTCAGAATTGAATGAATATTGTTAAGAAAACGTTAATATTTCATTTCCTTCTCTGCCTCTTCCGGCAGTTTCCCCTCAAACTTCAGCTCTTCCTCCGCCTCCATGCGGAACTCGTCGATTCGTCCCGGTGCCGGTTCCGGCAGTTCTTTCGTCGATCCGACTCCAAACCGGCGCAAAAATTCCTCCGTCGTCGCAAACAATGCCGGACGTCCCGGCACATCCAAACGCCCTACCTCGTAAACGAGATTGTACTCAATCAGTTTATTGACCGCGTGATCCGATTTAACCCCGCGGATCTTTTCAATCTCAAGCTTCGTGATCGGCTGTTTATAAGCAATGATCGAGAGTGTCTCAAGCACAACATCCGTTAAAATCTGCTTCTTCGGCGTCGCTGCCACCCGGATCAGATTCTCATAATATTCCGCGCGGGTCGCCATCTGCCAACTGTCCTCCAGCTGCGTGATCTGCATGCCCCGCTTTTCTGCCTCATAACGGCTCTGTAATCGTCTGACCGCCGCTTCCGCGCGCTCTGTATCCGTCCCGAGCGCCGCCGCAAGCTGGCGCAGCTCAACCGATTTTCCCATTGTAAAGAGAACCGATTCCACGATGGCTTCCTCGCGTTTTTCATCTAATTCTGGCATACTCTTCTCCTTCCTCCGTCGAAAGTTCCAGCTCTGCCTCGCCTTCCGTTTCATCCACATCCACCGTATCGAGCTGCATCTCATCAAACAATTTTTCCTGCACCAGATGAATCCGTCCCATCTTCATCAGCTCCAGCACTGCCAGAAACGCCACGACTATCTCCAGGCGATCGGATTCCCTCTCCAGCACATCGCTGAATTTAAAATGACGGTGTTCCCGCGCATAAGAAAGCACCGACCTTACCTTCTGCTCCAGGCTGATCGGTTCCCTGCGGATCGTACTGAACCGGCTTCGCACCGGGTCAAGCTTATTGGCATTCCGCTTCATGACCGCGTCAAACACTTTCTGCAGCTTTGCCAGCGTCAGACCATCCAGAAGCTTGTCCAGATCCAGCGGTTCTTCATATTTCGCCACCTCCCGGGGAATCGTCGGTTCCTTAAAAAAGAGAAGCTCTGCCTCCTGCTCCCGCTCTTCCAGCTCCTGCGCCATATATTTATACATCTTATATTCCAACAGCCGGCGCACCAGCTCGGCGCGCGGATCTTCCTCGTCTTCTTCCTCTTCTTTTTCCACCTTCGGAAGGAGCATCCGCGATTTGATGTCCAGAAGCGTCGCCGCCATCACCAGAAAATCGCTGACCACATCCAGATCCTCATGATCCATCTGATTAACATATTCCAGATACTGCTCCGTAATCAGGACGATCGGAATATCGTAGATACTTACTTTATTCTTTTCAATCAGATGAAGCAACAGGTCCAACGGTCCTTCAAAATTATCTAATTTATAGGAAATTTCCATTCTTTCCGAACTCCTTCTTTTAGCCAGCTTTTTCTACAATCATATACCAAATTCCGTATACATCCACCTGTGCCGAAGAGTTATTCCTGCTGCCACCACGTTTTCTTACGGCACTTTCGGTTCCAAAAGTGCCTACCCGTGTACAATAACCAGAATCTCTCTATTGTTTTCCCCGCAACGTCACACAAACCAGCTCTGGCCGGTCATTCAGCCGCACATTGATCGAATGCGTCCCAAGCCCCCGGCTGACGATCATCGTCTTTCCGTCCGCATCAAACCGTCCGGCGCACCATGGCAGGAAAAACTGGTACTGCGGCGTCATCACGCCTCCCAGCCCCGGGATCCGGATGGTTCCGCCGTGGAAATGTCCGCAAAGCGTCAGATCCGCGCCCCATTTCCGGCAGGTCTCAAAAAAGAGGGGAGAATGAAATAATAATATCTCATACATTTCATGTCCGGCTTCCCGCTCCTTTTCCGCCAAGTCAGGAAAAAACGATTCTTTCATCTGTTGAAAACACGTCTTCTCTGCCGCAGTTCCAACCCGCTCTGAAAGCTCTTCCATCGGCAGTTCCGGCACCGTGAAATGATGCTTATAATATATCTCCCGCAAATTGCACCCAGTCACCCGGATCCACGGATTGATCTCCTCGCTCCGATCCGACAAATAATGAACCCCCAGACGTTTTAATTCCATCTGGAACCGATCATACAAATCTCCGTACACATCCCGCTCCCGATTCATCCGCTCCTCATGATTTCCGTTCGCATAGTAAACCGGCACAAAGGAGGTCAATTTTTCCAGAAGCGATACCGTGACGGTTAAATCACCTTTTCCCTTACAGACCATCATATCGCCGCCGATCAGCACCGCATCCGGCTTGAATGTGCGGATCGCCGCCACCAGCGGCTCATTGTCCGTTCCATACACATTATCATGCAGATCCGACAAAAATACGCAGCGGAACGCAGCGCCATCCGGCAGCTTCGGACTCTCTATCTCATACTGGTCGGTCACAAAATGTTTTTTTTCATATTCCGAGCGGAGCAAAAGCCCCACTGTCACGGCTGCCAGTGCCGCCGCACATGCTGTGATTGCGATCATTTTGTTTCCTCCCATGTCCCATTTTCCAATTGGCTGCCGGCTGATTTTTGCTGCTGTCCGCATCACTGCCATCCTTATGCCCTGCAGACCCGAATCATTTCTATCCTGTTATCATACGGGAAACCGGTGTTTTCGTCAAGACAGGCAAATCCGTTGCTATTTTTTCGACCTCATGATAATATACTTTTAACAACACTGAAATGGCATTCACCTATCGTCAGCCATTTTTCAAAGGGAAATGAGCCAGTTACGGATATTTTCTTAATAACATAAATCAAGCGAGGTTTTTCATGCTTTCTTTTCTCCTGAACTGTAAACGGATTTACAACGATTTCATTAAAGACGAAGTCACGGTGTACGCCGCCCAGGCTTCTTTTTTTATCGTTCTCTCTGCCGCACCTTTTATCATGATTCTGCTGACGCTGATCCAGCTCATCCCCGCCGTCAGCCCGGAGGATCTGATGCACGTGATGACACAGCTTCTTCCCTCCAGCATCCACCCGCTGATTGAATCGGTAATCCAGGACATCCAGACTGTATCCCCGGCCGCCCTGCTCTCGGTTACCACCGTGGCAACCATCTGGTCGGCTGCCCGCGGCATGCTTGGGATCGAGCGCGGCTTAAACCGGATCATCGGCTGCCGCAAGCGCAGAAATTACCTTTTAGGACGTATCATCAACTCTGGCTATACCATCGTTTTTCTCCTGATGTGCATTTTCTCCCTGGTTCTGATGGTGTTCGGTTCCTCCCTGCAGCGCCTGCTATTCCGTTACTTTCCGATGCTGGACAGATTCGTTTCCTGCCTGATTAGTCTCCGGACGTTTCTTGCGCTGGCGCTGCTGACGCTCTTTTTCGTCGCGCTGTACACCTGGCTGCCCTATGAACGGCAGGATATCCGTCTCCAGCTTCCCGGTGCGCTGATTTCCACCGTCGGATGGATCGGATGTTCCTACGGATTTTCCATCTACTTCAACCATTTCAGTAATTATTCTTATATGTACGGCAGCTTGACCGCCGTCGTGATCCTGATGCTGTGGCTGTACGCCTGCATCTGCATCCTGTTTTTCGGTGCGGAAATCAACCAGCACTGGCGCAGATAATCCCCAGCCTCAGGAACACCGGATACAGATAGCTTGCCCCAAACACTCCCAGCTGCTTTGGTCCGGTCACGCAGCCAAGCTCCTGCGCTTTTTTATACGCCACCAGGATGCTTGCACGCGTGACCGACTTTTCTTTCCGGCTGACAAACATCTCGTTGCCCCGGATCGTGTACGAATATTCCAGCCCTTTCGCCGTGTAAAATATTGCCCCTTCAAATGCAAGAATCGCTTCCCACAGGGCATCCGGCGTCTGCTCGCGCAGTAAAGTCTCCCTCTTCCGGCGCTGCACAGCTGTCTCCTGTACCTGACAATCTGCTGTATCTGGTTTTATTTCATTCTCTTTTGTTTCATCCATTTTTCCCACATCCATTTTGGGATCTTATTTCTTCCGCGTCAATGAAACCACCGTCTCACAATTGGCAGTATGCGGGAACATATCCACGCAGCACACCTTATCCACCTGATATCCTGCCGCCTGGATCGGTTCCAGATCCCTCGCAAGGCTGGTTGGTTTGCAGGACACATAAACCATGTGGCTGACGCCAAAATTCAAAATCTTTCCGATCGCCTTCGGATGGATTCCGTCGCGCGGCGGATCCAGAACGATCAGATCCGGCTTTTCTTCCAACTCGTCCACCACCTTGAGGACATCCCCCGCCAGAAATTCGCAGTTGCCAAGTCCGTTGCGCGCCGCATTCTCACGGGCTGCCTCGACTGCTTCCCCGACAATCTCCACGCCGACTACTTTCTCCGCCACCGGTGCGAGGATCTGCGCGATCGTGCCGGTGCCGCTGTAAAGGTCAAATACGACTTTTCCCTTCGTCTCACCCACATACTCACGCGTTTTCTCGTACAGCACCTCCGCGCCCAATGAGTTCGTCTGGAAAAAAGAAAACGGCGAGATCTGGAACCGCAGCCCTAAAAGCTCTTCGTAAAAATGCTCGCGTCCGAACAGAATGTCCGTCCCCTCATCTTTTACGGCATCCGCCAATGTATCATTTTTGGTATGCAGAATGCCCGCAAAGCTTCCCTCCATAGGAAGTGCCTGAAGGCGCTCCGTCCATCCCCGTAAAAGTGCTTCCTCGGTTCCCTCAAAGGTATCCGTCTGTGTCGTCGTGATCAGATCGACCAGAATCTCCCCTGTCTTGATCGCACGGCGCACCAGAAGATGGCGCAAATAGCCAGTATGCTGCATTTTTTTATAAAATCCAACTTTCTTTTCCTCAAAATATTCTTTTGTACAGACAAGAATCTTGCAAAAATCCGGATGCACGATATGGCATTCGTCGGTTGTAACCACATCATAAAAACTGCCGCGCTTGTGCATTCCCAGCGACATAGGACCATCCTTGACCTCATCACCGAAAGAAAACTCCATCTTATTCCGGTAGCCCTGCACCAGCGGGCTGCCTAAGATGCCCTCAAACTCATATTCCGGACATACCGCATCCAGAAGGGAACGAACCTGTTTTTCCTTGATCGCAAGCTGTTTCTCATACGGAATCGGCTGATAAAGACATCCGCCGCAGATACCAAAATGCGGGCATATATCCTCTGCCGTCTCTAACTTTGAGTGCTCGACAACCTCCAAAAGCATACCCTCGCATCGGCCGCCGCGCTTTTTATTGATACGGAACCGGATCTTCTGTCCCGGAAGCGCATTTTTGACGATCGCTTTCTCTCCATCTATCACAACTACGCCCTTATTTGGAAACTCAATCCGTTCTACAGTTCCTTCGTAAATCTCACCTTTTTTCATTGATAACTATATAGCTCCTTCTCTCAGTGGCTTTTACCGCACTATAATCACCAACTGCAAATGATTTTTCAACTCACAGCTAATTTTCATCTGCGGTTCTAATTCATATCTTTATAGTATACAGGAATTTTTTTCTTTTTCCAAGATATAAAAAATACAAACTTATCTACAAACTTTCCTATGGCATAAAAAATACTGCGTGAAACCGATTTTCCGGTTCCGCGCAGTATTTTTTATGATTCATTGACTAAATTATCACAATCAGTCTTTCTTCTCTTTCTCGTCGCTCTCATCCTCGAAGAAATCATCGTCGAAATCATCATCGAAGTCGTCCTCGAAATCTTCCAGATAATCTGGAGTAAAGAAACGATATACGCCGTATGCAATCGCTGCAACTGCTGCTACAATACCGATAATGGCTAAAATCCAGAGAATACAGTTTTTCTGTTTCTCCTCTTCTTCTTTTCTGTGAAGGAATTCATTCAGTTTGGTTGCATTCATGATCTCTTCTACTCTGGAGAGCGCATCTTTGCTCATCATATCAAATTTATTCATACACTCCACATCCTTTCCCGCGTTTTGATCCGCAATTCTTGATTTTATTATACCATCTCTCAGCCGATTTTACTATATTTTTTATTGGATCTGGCGAAAATGTTTTAATACGGCATTACTGTTTTCGCATACGTGTACCGTAACAATACGGCAAACACGGTCTAACATTTCACCAGTTTTGCAAATGAAGCGAACATTTTTTTCACGCCCACGCGGTCAAAATTAACCGTCACCTCAAAATCCTTGCCGCCGTCCGCGATCTTCTGCACCGTTCCCTCGCCAAATTTGAGGTGGCGGACTCGGTCGCCCTCACCGTAGGAAAGATGGTCGGCCTTCTGGACCGTAAATGCCTTGCCAAATGACGGTGCCGGGCTGGCTGGACGGCTGCTGGAACTATAAGCGCTCTTATATGGATCCAGCGTGCGGCCAGAACCAGCACTTCCGGAACCATTCACACCGCCCCAGCCGCTCATCCGGGCTGCGCCGCGCTCCCAGGCGGCATCGTTCTCTGAAAGAGGGTGTTTTCCAGACATTCCGCCAATCCGCACCCGATCGCCGTCTCCCGCGCCAGATACACCAAAGCTGCCCGTTGTCCAGCCAGAAGTCCCCGAATCTTCAAATCCGCGTCTGCCCCGGCTCATACCAGCAGCCCGTTCAAAGACGGTCGGCTGCTCTTCCTCGTCCAGAAGCTGCGGCGGAATCTCCTCGATGAAGCGGCTGACCTTCGCAAACCGCGTTTCTCCATTGACCATGCGCTGTCTCGCCGCCGTCAGCGTCAGTTCTTTCTCCGCACGGGTGATTCCGACATAGCAGAGACGCCGTTCTTCTTCGATGGCGTCCTTATCATCCGAAAAGATGGACATGCTGCTCGGAAACAGCCCGTCCTCCATGCCGCTTAAATAGACATACGGAAATTCCAGACCTTTTGCGCCGTGCAAAGTCATCAGGACAATCCTGTTTTCGGATTCGTCCAGGCTATCTACATCCGCTACCAGCGCAACCTCCTCCAAAAATCCGTCCAGCGTCGGTTCCTCCGCTGTGCTCATATAGCCGGTCGCCTTATTAACCAGCTCTTCCACGTTCTGCAGACGTGTTTCTCCCTCGATCTCGCCTTCCGCCTCCAGATCCTTCTTATATCCCGTCTCTTCCAGAATCGCCTCGATAAGTTCCGGGATCGAAAGGGCCGAAAGCCGCGACCGGAAGTTTTCGATCTGCTCCGTAAACTTCTCGATCTTATCCGCCGCCTTGCCGATCGTCGGCACGCCGCGCACGCGCAGCAGCGCATCATAAAAGCTCATGCCATTGGCAGACGCATAGATCGTCACTTTTCCGATCGAGGTCGCACCGATGCCGCGCTTCGGCACATTGATAACACGCTGAACCGCCAGATCATCGCGCCCATTCGCAATCGTCTTTAAATAGCAGAGAATATCCTTGATTTCCTTGCGCTGATAGAAATTGACGCCACCGACCAGCCGGTACGGAATGCTGTAATAAATACATTTTTCCTCCAGAAGACGCGACTGTGCATTGGTACGGTACAGCACGGCAAAATCCGAATATTCCGCATTTTTCTCTTCTTTCTCACGCTCAATATCACAGATAATGGCGTCTGCCTCCTCGTATGCCGTGTCATACTGACGGAAGCGCACCTTCGGTCCCTCGTCATTCGCCGTCCACAGCGTCTTGTCCTTTCTGCCGCGGTTGTGGCGGATCACCTCATTTGCCGCGTTCAGGATGCTCTGGGTGGAACGGTAGTTCTGCTCCAGCTTGATAACGCGTGCGCCCGGAAATGCTTTCTCAAAACTTAAAATATTTTCGATATTTGCCCCGCGGAATTTGTAGATCGACTGGTCATCATCACCGACCACACAGATATTTCTGTACTTCTTTGCCAGCAGATCGACCAGCTTAAACTGTACAAGGTTCGTGTCCTGGTACTCGTCCACCATGATATACCGGAATTTATCATGATAATATTCCAGCACATCCGCGTTTGCCTCGAAAAGCTCTACCGTTTTCACCAGCAGATCGTCGAAATCCAGGGCATTATTCTTCTTGAGTTCTTTCTGGTATTCCCGGTAAATCTGAGCAATCTTTTTCTCCCGGAAGTCCGCTCCCGCCTGCTGCTCAAACTCATCCGCCGTGATCCGGTCATTTTTCGCCGCAGAAATCCGTGACAGCACCGCCCGCTCCTTAAACTGCTTCGGATCCGCCTGCATTTTCTTGAGCACCTGCTTCATCAGCGTTTTCTGGTCGTCGCCGTCATAGATAGTAAAATTCGAGTCATATCCCAGACGGTCGATAAACCGGCGCAGAATCCGAACACAGCTCGAATGGAACGTGCTGACCCAGATCGCCTCCGCGCCTTCCCCCACAATCTTATCCACACGCTCGCGCATCTCCGCCGCCGCTTTATTGGTAAATGTGATCGCCATGATATTCCACGGCGCCACCCGTTTTTCCTCGATTAAATACGCAATCCGGTGTGTCAGGACGCGCGTCTTTCCTGAACCGGCGCCTGCCAGAACCAGGAGTGGTCCCTCCGTGTGAAAAACCGCCTCCCGCTGCATCGGGTTAAGTGTGTCGTATTTGCTCATATATGTTTCGTTCCCTTCTATCCTCTTATATAATCTATTTTTAATGACAAAAAGTATGTTCGAATACGCTCTAGTATAATCTATTTTCTCTTGGATGTCACGGAATTTTCATTGATTTTAAATTTCTCCTTGCTATCTGGTTTTCAAAACTATATAATATCACATAGAGAGTTCATGACAGCGGAAGCGCCAAAATCGCCTCCCTGTTTCGCAGCTTTCGAATTTCAACGCAGCGAGGTACATACATGAAATCGAACGAAGAACGCCTGCAGGATCTGCTGGCTTATGTTGATAGTCTGACCCGGGTGCATCCGTCGGAGATTCCCGGTATTGATTTATATATGGATCAGGTCACGACCTTCATGGACAGCCACCTGAACACTTCCAAATGGCTGGGCGAGGATAAGATCCTGACCAAAACCATGATCAATAACTATGCCAAAAATAACCTGCTGCCGCCGCCCGTCAAAAAACGCTACTCCAAGAATCATCTGCTGATGCTGATTCTGATTTATTATTTTAAAAATGTGATATCCTTTCGAGATATTGAGCAGCTCTTCTCGCCCATCAGCGAGCACCACTTTTCCCATGGTTCCAGCCCGGAATTAGAAGAGCTTTACAACGAAATCTTTTCGCTGGAAAAAGGGCAGCGCAAGCGCTTGCAGGAAGACGTCATGGCAAAATTTGACGCCGCCAGCCAGACATTCAAGGACTATGACTGTGAAGACCGCGAGTATTTACAGCTGTTCGCCTTTATCAGTGAGCTGGCGTTTGATGTCTATCTGAAAAAACAGATGATTGAAATCCTGGCGGAACAGCTCCGGCAGGAGACGCCGGTGAATCCGAAGAAGAAGAAATAGGCAGCACTTCCGCTGTACCGCCACACTCAAAAACAGGCTAAACAACAAAAAATTCAACCCATTGCACCATACACGATAAAAAAGACACTGGAATCACTTCCCCTTGTGGAAATTCTTTCAATGTCTTTTTTCTTTCATTTCTTTTTATCTTTCATTCAACCAGCTGCCAGCTCCTGGGACAATTCCACCCCAAGCCAAATTTGTCCATCTTTGGCAGGTTGGTTTGCTACACCTATGAAAGTACGCGCTTTATCTATCGTGCGTATATTCCTACTTCGTCTTACGCTTCCGTTTTCTCCGCCTCTTCCTGCTCTTTCACACGCGCAAATACCATATCATATCCGTCGCTTCCGTAATTTAAAGAACGGTTGACACGGCTGATCGTCGCTGTCGATGCGCCGGTCTTGTCCGCGATCTCCAGATATGTCTTCTTCTCACGCAGCATCTTCGCTACTTCATATCTCTGGGAAAATGATAAAAGTTCATTAACTGTGCATACATCCTCGAAAAAGCTATAGCATTCGTCGGTATTTTTCAGTGTCAGAATCGCCTGGAACAGATGATCCACAGCTTCGGTTTTCAGTTTTTTATTCATAATGCAAGGCACCCCTTTTTAATATGTACTCCGAAAATATATTCATTTTTCCGTTTTTCTTATATTAACATATTAAAGTTTTAAAGTCTAGTATCTTGCCTATTTTTATGAATATTTTATTTTTCATCTGTTCACGCAATATACATTTATGCGAATCTGCCAAATCTTCTACAGCATAAACTTCTCCACCACATGAGCCACACCGTCGTCGTTGTTGGAATAGGTAATAAAGTCTGCAGCTTTCCGCACCGGAAGCACCGCATTCTCCATCGCTACACCTAATCCGGCATACTGAATCATCGTGAGGTCGTTGTAGCCGTCCCCACAGGCAATCATCTGCTCACGCGAAAGCCCGATGTGAGAAAGAAGACGCTCTAACGACTGTGCTTTATCGATGCCCCTCGGAAGCACCTCCAGGAAAAACGGCTCCGAACGGTAAACGCTGAAATTCTTCCCCATCGCCGCCTTGACGCGCGGCTCGACCATCGCCAGGTAGTCTCCATCCTCCATCATCAGGTATTTCGGTACCGGATACGTGATCGCAGCTTCTATGTCGTCCACCTGTACTAACTCCATGCCGTTGATCCGCGCTTCCAACTTCGCATAGGGACTGTCACTCTGGTTCGTCAGAAGCTTTGCCCCCGCCTCATCGTAACTCAAAAGCCCCACCTGTTCCTCCTCGGCCAAGCGTATAATCTTCTGATTTGCCTCCTGCGGCAGGGAACGGCTGAATATGATCTCGCCGGTTTTGCAGTTCGTGATCCTGCCTCCATTAAACGACAGAATATAACTGCCGTATTTTGCCAGCTCCAGCTCTCTCGCAAGCGGCAGCACTCCCGGCGTCGGACGCCCGGACGCCAGTACAATCTTCTTTCCGCGCTCCTGAAGCTCCATCAGACGCTGCTTCGTCTTTGGCGTAATCACCTTATCTCTGTTTGTTAAGGTTCCGTCCAGATCCAGGACGATAATCTCATAACTATGTTTTTCGGTCATATTTACTCCACATTCAAATCATACGTACTATTGTACACGTATATACGATACTTAGAAAAGATGAATTTGTCAATTAGCAACATGCCACATTACTTAATGCAATCCCTTCTTAACTTCTCAAATGGTTAACTCATATACTTCCGTTACTTTTGCCATTGCTTCCTGTATCCCCTCTATGAAAGATTTTTTTGCAATGCATCAATTAATTCCTCTACAACAATTGGCTTGGATAGAAATCCATTCATACCGTATTCCAGCGCTTCCTTCCTGTCTTCATCAAAAGCATTGGCAGTCATGGCAAGAATAGTGATTCCCGCCTGTGCCGGATCATCCAGGGCACGAATCCGCTTTGTGGCCTCATACCCGTTCATGACAGGCATCTGCACATCCATCAACACAAGATCATAACCGCCCGGTTTCGATTTTTCTACCTTCTCCACTGCCTCTGCTCCATTTTCGGCAGTGTCAACCAGAAAGCCATATTCATTCAGGATCTCCACCGCAATTTCACGGTTCAGTTCATTGTCTTCCACAAGCAATATACATCTGCCCTTGAAATCTGAACCTGCTGCCGGGAGAATATTATCCTCTTGCTCAGCCTGCCTCTGACCGATAGCTGTCATCAAGGTCTCTCTGATATCTGACATAAACATAGGTTTCGAACAGAATGCTGTAACCCCTGCCGCTCTGGCCTCCACTTCGATATCTGACCAGTCATAAGCCGTCAGGATAATGATTGGCGTATGGTCACCCAGACTGCGGATCTGACGGGTAACTTCAATGCCATTCATATCCGGCAGACACCAGTCAATGATATACGCATGGAATGCATCCCCCAGTTCCATAGACTGCCGCGCCCGGAGAACAGCCTCCTTACCGGAAAGAGTCCATTCTGAACGCATTCCAACCTTGACAAGCATCTTTGTCACACTGTCACAGGTATTAAAATCGTCATCTACAACCAGTGCCTTAAGACCTTCCAGCTCTGCGATCTTCTCTACATGGTGATGCTCAGGCTGAATCCGGAATGGCAGGCGGACAATAAATTCAGTTCCCTTGCCATATTCTGTCTGAACCTCGATAGTTCCGCCCATCATATTCACAATGTTCTTGGTAATAGCCATGCCAAGTCCGGTACCCTGAGTCCTGGTGACCGTGGAAGTCCGCTCCCTCTCAAAAGGAGAAAAGAGCTTCTGTACAAATTCCTGGCTCATACCGATTCCGTTATCCTTTACCCGGATCTCGTACAGCGCACTGCCGCTTTGCGTCCCCGGACACTGTTTGAGCCGGACTGAAACGGTTCCACCAGCAGGTGTAAACTTAACCGCATTGGACAAAAGATTCAACAGTACCTGGTTCAGACGCGTCTTATCACAATAGATATCCTCATTAGTCACATCCATTGCATCCATATAAAGCTCCAGCTGCTTCGCATGGATCTGCCCACCAATGATCGTCTTCAGGTCATGAAGCACATCCGACAGGCTGACCTCTGTTTCTTCCAGATGGATTTTTCCACTCTCAATCCGGCTCATATCCAGTATATCGTTGATCAGTGAGAGCAGGTGGTTGCTGGATGAAAGAATCTTACCCAGATAATCCCGGACTCTTTCCTTATCATCAATATTACTTACAGCCAGTGTGGTAAAACCGATGATCGCATTCATGGGTGTCCGGATATCGTGAGACATATTGGAAAGAAACGTACTCTTGGCCCGGTTTGCTGTCTCCGCAGCACGGACTGCCTCAGAAAGTGCCTGATTCATTTTCCTGTCAGAGGTACGATCCGACATAACCAAGATATATTTTCTTTTTCCGTTTACCTCGCTGCACATTGCAACATTATGAAACCAGCGCTGCTCTCCTGATTTATAATGAACGTATTCAAACTCCCATTCTTTCTGTTCATGAACCCGGATTCTCTCCAGATAATTTTTATCCGGTTCTTTCGGATTTTCAGAATGCAATTTTCCCAAAACATGAATATCCTTACGGATCTCTTCTACCGTAATCCCCAACAATTTTTCCGCATTCGGGCTGACGTAATCTGCCTGATATGTTCTAGCATCCAGCATCAGAAAAACATCATCTACATTCATTGACAGCTTCTGAAACAATTCGTCTCTATACAGGATCTCCGTATCCTTTTTCCTGAGGTTTGTTCTGCCTTTTTGAACAATAAAACTGATAAGTAAAGCGGCAATACAGAGCACGACTCCTCCCACGAGAAGCATTGTATTAAACTGCAGGCTATTCATACTGGCATTCACGATATCCGCCGGGACAAGTCCCAGAAACATCCAATCCTTGATATCTGATTTTTCATAGACCAGATAATAGCTCCTTCCATCAAGCTTTACCAGCTTCGCATCGGTACGTCCTTCTTTAAACTTCTCCGAAAGCTCATTGATCTCTCTTTCAGACATATCAGAATGCTCTCTCAGAACACCGAAGAAATTATACACTCTCCCCCATGACCCAGAAGAATGCTCCACCACAACACGACCATCCGGATGAATCACATAGTTCTGGGCATTTCCGTCGAAAGCAGAGATATCCAGTACATTTACGATATCAGAATTCTCATAGGCAATGGCAATCGCATCATATTCAAATCCCTGATAACTTCCATAGGCCTTGGGAGTTGCAAAAACAAGCAGCTGGGCTTTTCCAGGAACTGCTGCATTTGTTATCACATCACTTCCCTGTCGGAGCTCCTCTTCCATATTTCCCTGTAATCCAAGATACCCTGTTTCACCTGTTACCTTCTTATAGTTTCCGTCAGCTGACAGAAAAAAGAATTCTAAAAAGCCGGCATCTTCCTGTGCTTTCTCTATATAATCACGAATTTCGTCTTCATTGGAGGTGTTCTGCAGATTCTCTCCCCACATATGAAGATAGGTCAGATTCTTGTCTGTCAGTTCCCGCAGCATATTATCAGACTGATGAAAAATCTCTGTCAGATGAGACACACTTTCCTCATATACCGTTTTCGACACAAATTTAAAATATCGGGAAACCGTCAATACGATTCCAAGAAAAACAGCTATAACGACAGTTGCCTTGAATTGTTTTCTATTGACAAGTTTCTTTTTGTCTGTATTATGATTCTTAATATCCATTTTTCTCACCTCAGAGCCACATAGTCTTCAGGCTCTGCAAGAACGGCATCACCATCTGAAATATATCCTATCCAGGTATCCTTCACAGAAGTATCTCCCCTATCAAACACAATATTATCCTCTACCGGATAATTCTCCATGTGTTTAGGTATCGTCAGGCAGGTTACCGTGAACATATCATTGTCTTGAACTTTCTTTCCATCCTTCATAACTTTGCTCAATGTATAACCATCATCCGTTTCCCTGATCTCCACAGAAATACCGCTGACTACAGGTAGAGAACCGCTGTTAAAGGGAATAAAGCCTCCCTCATAGCCTTCCACAAAATTTCTGACAGTCTCTTTCAGCTCTGCCCCACTCATCTTACTGCTGTAAGCCAAAAGACCATTTGGCATGATCATGCTGCCCGCCATTTTTTTCGTATACCCGGCTTTCAGCACGTTTCCGGTAAAGCTGTTTCCGGTGGCGATCAGCACATCCGTCCCGTAGACACCGCGCAGCGTATTTGCCATAACCGAATAGGCTGCATTACCTCCACTGGCATGGAAACGATTGGAATAGAATTTCTGTGAATCCAGCAGGATATCCTCGGAGATAGTCTGCTGATTCAGAAGCTGGGTGTTAAAGGACTGATAAGCCTGCCCTGCATCGTATTCTCCTGCGATCATCTTAGATACTACATCCTTGGAAATAGAGAAGAAGTCATTTGACGCAATACGAATATACATGTGATTTTCTTCGATCACAGGTTTCACATCTTTCAGATATTCTGTAAGATGGATATCCACATCCTGGCTGTAGCTTAAGAGATCCTGACCATCATAAAGGATCTGGTTCTGAGCATCCTCTGAAAGCATTGTATCCAATACCTTCATGGCTTTCTTCCGTCGTGTTTCATCCTGTGCCAGATCACGGTTTAAAGCCACTTGAAAATAGGGTGTCGTCATCAGCCATTTTTCTCCATTCTCTTGAAAGAATGGCAGAAATGTTGTGTGAATGCCCTGATCCTGAAACATTTTAACACCGGAAGAGCTTCCAAAGTACATGGCAAGCTTACCACTTTTGAACAACTCAACCACATTATCATAGTTCAAATCCAAATCATCCCGGTTCAATCCTGTATCCCGGATAAACCGCTCCATCCGTTCAAAAGCCGCCGGCCAGACGGTATTGTCCAGACCTTCTTTCACTGTATGATCCGGGTCACTGTAGGTGGTGCGCCATCTGCGTCCGTCGGCAGAAGAAAGTTCTGACGCCGACAGGCCCTGCAGTGTCTCCATACAGGTATAGTCATAATAATAGTCTGCGGTAAACCCTCGGATTCCCACCTTATCAAATGCCTCGCAGGCAGAGACAAAGCTTTCATAGTCTGTTGGCAACGGGATATCATATTTTTCAAAAAGATCTTTGTTCACTACAAAGCCATGGGCATCCGCACACACCGGAAGCCAGTTTATGCTGCCATCCTCGTTCCTAAAATTGTTTAGATATGTATCATAGACAGCACCTGCCGCATTGGTTGTGGAAAGATCCATCAGGCTGTCTTTCAGCGAACTTGCATCATGCAGTGAAAAACGACAACAGGTTATAATATCCGGCAATCCTCCATTTTCATCAAGAAACTTATAAAAATCCAGATCATTATTTCCTACTACAAATTCAATGTTAATATCCGGAAGCTGTTCCTGAATATAGGGTGCATATTTTTCATACAGGTTTGTGCTCCATAAATACACCGTGATGGTTTCTGCATCTTCTTTTTCCGCTCTTTTCCCGCCGCAGCCTGATAAAAGTAATATGGCCATTACCATCACCAGGAATACAGCAAGTAACTTATTTCTTTTTTCCTTTTTCATTACGAATCCCCCTAAAACTGTGTTCCGCTAGTTCATAAATTACCTTTACCAGTAATTTTGCATCAACAGGCTTAGAAATATGTTCATCCATTCCCGCTTCTTTTGCTCTTATTCTGTCCTCCGTGAACGCATTTGCTGTCATTGCAATGATCGGTATCGTCTTAGCATCCTCTCTCTCCAGAGACCGGATCCTCTTCGTTGCTTCATAACCATTCATGACCGGCATCATGATATCCATGAGGATCGCATCAAATTCACCTAACTCACTTTTTTTGAATTGATCCACAGCTTCCTGCCCATTCCATGCCTTGGTCACGACAGCACCTTCATTCTGAAGCATAAATTCAGCAATTTCTATGTTCAGCTCATTATCTTCTGCCATAAGAATATGCAGTCCCTTTATAGATTTTCCATCTGATACATCTTTCTGTTCTTCCCATTTATCCGAATTCAGATCTATTTTAAATGGAACCTGAATCACAAAGGTAGTCCCTACACCATCTTCACTTTCAAAGGTAATGGTTCCACCCATTTTCTCAACCAGCTTCTTTGCAATCGACATTCCCAGACCCGTTCCCGCAAATTTTGTGCGGCTTCCTGCGTGTTCCTGTACAAACGGTTCAAAAATATGTTTCTGAAACTCTTCTGCCATTCCGATTCCGGTATCCCGGCAGACAAATTCTATCGTCGTCATCTCTGGCTGTTCGGATGGAATCTCCCGGCAGCTAATATAGATATATCCGTTTTTTCTGTTATATTTCACCGCATTCGACAGAATATTCATCATCACACGTTTCACATGTCCTGGACTTCCAATAAGCTTTCGATGTGTGATTTCTTTCTTCTCCCACACAATCCGGATATTCTGGTCTGCAGCCATCTGCTCGATCACAACAAGTACTTCCCGGGAAATACGGCTTAGATCAAATGGAATTTCTTCCAGAATCACTTCACCCGCCTCCAGCTTACTCATATCCAGGACATCGTTTACCAGCTCCAGCAACAGATTGGATGCCTCTTTCACCTTTGTTCTGTATTCTGTCTGTTTCTCCATATCATCTGCACAATGATCTGCCATATTGAGTAAACCGCAGATTCCATTAATCGGAGTCCGGATATCATGGCTCATCCTTTGGAGAAATTCCGTCTTCGCCCTATTGGCGGCTTCCGCCTTTTTGGCAGCTATCAGAAGTTCTGATTTATATTTTTCATCCTTTTCCCGCTCTTGTTTCTCATGTTCCAGATTGGTTCTGAAGATACAGGACCAAAATATACCAACTATCAAAGAATATAGAAAAATGACACCAGCCACACTTAATGGAAGGTTATGAAACACTTCCTCATCCAGAAGATATGCATAAATATAATAATCCCGCTGCTTCAGCATGATTCCGTAGCATCCGGTTCCTTCATTCTTCAAATGAAAAATATGCTGGCTGTCTGTGTGCTTTTTCATTGCCTGAATAACCTCATTGTCGGTCGTATTCTGCCCCAACAGGCTCTCATCGTTACTGGCAACAACGAGCCCATCGTCTGCAACAATAATTGTTCCATCTTTTTGGACACTATATCCATTTAAAAGCCCTTGTATCGTCAAAGTATAGTTTCTGGTAAATTCAGGAGATGTGTAATAGTAAATTGCCACAATACCCGGTGCATCTTTTCTGGCGCAGGCTGCAATGTCGATCCGGGACCCGTCTTCCCTGGCAAGCCGTTCCGAATAGCTTCTTTCTTCATATCCTGTAAAATCCATGATAATTTCTTTTTGCAGATACTTCGTAATCTCATCCGTCAGAGACTCTTTTGTGCTATACTCACAGACCGTCTTTCCCTCTGCATCCAGTACAAGGATGCCATCCACCCAGAGAGTCTGCAGATTATCTTTCAGAAACTCCCGGCTTAACTGACCACCGTTTTCTGTTTCCATGTTAATATTGGTACTCATCTGTCTGGCACTTTCAATGGCACGGAGAAGGCTTTTGGATTCCGAAGATTCATTATAATGAGTATAGGTGGAACACTGCACTTTCACATAGTTTACAATCTCTACCATTCTTTCTTCTGCTTCCGCTTTTTCCGCATGAAAGAAATAAGTCAGGGAAACTACCGCCACACAGATTCCAAGCAAAATACCAACTATTTCTATCTGCTTTTTCTTTGTCCTTCCCTTAATATCCAAGTTCATCCACCTCCAGATACCTTCCCGGATCATCCAGATATTTTTCAATGATTTTCAGGGATGTTCCATCCCGACGCATTTCCTCCAGGGTCTGATCCATCTGCTCACAGATTCCCCGGTCATCCTCTTTTGCAAAGGCAACCCCTATACCGGTGATCATCAGCGGCTCTTCCAGAATACGAAAGCTTGTGTCATAATCCTTCATATACTGGACAATCGATTCCTCATGTGCGGCAACTGCATCTACGTATCCTTTTCCCAGAAATGTATAGATCAGCTCCCTGTGTCCCAAACTGATCAGATTACCCAGCTTTGGGATTCTCTCATCCGTCCGGTTCAGAAAAATACCTTCCGGTTTGGTTGTGGACTGAACAGCCAGATTCTTTCCCTCCAGGTCACTCAGTTTATAGATATCACTGCTCTCATTTACAGCAACCACCTGACGGCTTGCTATATACGGTCCGGCCCAGCGGTACTCGTCAAGGCGCCCTTCCATGGAAAAACAGCCCATGATGCAATCGATCTCCCCGCTCTCCAACAGTTCTTTTTTCTTCTCCCAGTTAATCTGGACAGGCTCCACCTGATAGCCCATTCTTCTGAACGCTTCTGTAGCCAGTTCTACATCAATTCCTGTCGGCACACCATCCTCATTCAGATAAGTGTATGGTGGATAGCTGTCGCTTCCCAGGGTGATGACGGGTTTTTCCGTTTCTTTTTTATTCTCACCTGTGTTTTTGCACCCTGCCAGGGTAACTGCTAAGATTCCAACAAGCAGAATACCTGCGATCACTCTTTTTCCTTTCATTTTCATTCCATCCCTGTTATTCTTTTCTATTTCTTCACATCTGATTTCCGGCCATTTATTACGATTCAGTGGCCCGCGCTTAGGTGTCCCCGTATATAAGACTTAATTTCCTATATGATCAAAAAAAGCTCCATGTAAAAAATTTACAGGAACTTTATCCATAATGCCCTCTTAACTCTTACCTTATATTCTTACACTTTTTATTATAGCATTCAAAATATACCATGTCCACAAAAAGTTGCCATCATCCATTTTGTTACTGTTCACACATGCGTGAACAGTAACTCCATTTTTTCATAAACAGCCACAGATTATTTATACAAAAGGACCCCCTTACTTTCGTAAGGGAGTCCTTATCTACTCATTTATTTTATTCAAGGTTTTCCTTAAATGATTATTTCTCAGCGATTGCAGCCTGAGCAGCAGCCAGACGAGCGATCGGCACACGGAACGGTGAGCAGGATACATAGTCAAGACCAATCTTGTGGCAGAACTCTACGGAAGACGGGTCGCCGCCGTGCTCGCCGCAGATACCTACATGAAGGGTCGGGCGCTCTGCTTTACCTAACTTGATCGCCATCTCCATGAGCTTACCTACGCCAGTCTGATCCAGTTTTGCAAATGGATCGCTCTCGAAGATCTTCTTGTCATAGTAAGCATTCAGGAACTTGCCTGCATCATCACGGGAGAAGCCGTAGGTCATCTGAGTTAAGTCGTTTGTACCGAAGCAGAAGAATTCAGCCTCTTTTGCGATGTCGTCAGCGGTCAGAGCTGCACGCGGGATCTCGATCATGGTACCTACTTCGTACTTCAGATCAACGCCTGCTGCTGCGATCTCCTCGTCAGCGGTCTTCACAACGATATCTTTTACATATTTTAACTCTTTCGCATCGCAAGCGAGCGGAATCATGATCTCCGGTTTTACGGACCAGTCAGCGTGAGCTTTCTGTACGTTGATAGCTGCACGGATAACTGCCTTGGTCTGCATAACAGCGATCTCCGGATAGGTAACTGCCAGACGAAGTCCACGGTGACCCATCATCGGGTTAAACTCATGCAGGGAAGCAATCAGGTTCTTGATGAACTCTACAGATTTGCCCTGAGCGTCAGCCAGTTTCTTGATGTCATCTTCCTCAGTCGGAACGAACTCATGCAGCGGCGGATCCAGGAAACGGATAGTTACCGGGTTGCCCTCCAGAGCCTCGAACAGACCTTCGAAGTCGCCCTGCTGATACGGAAGGATCTTATCCAGAGCTGCTTCTCTCTCTTCTACAGTGTCAGCACAGATCATCTCACGGAAAGCAGCGATTCTGTCTTCCTCGAAGAACATATGCTCGGTACGGCAAAGACCGATACCCTCAGCGCCAAGCTCTCTAGCCTTCTTAGCATCTGCCGGTGTATCTGCGTTTGTACGAACTTTCAGTCTTCTGAACTTGTCAGCCCATGCCATAACGCGACCGAATGTACCAGCGATAGTAGCATCTACGGTCTTGATCTCACCTTCGTAAATATTACCGGTTGTACCATCGATGGAGATGAAGTCTCCCTCGTTGAATACTTTACCAGCTAAAGTGAATTTCTTATTCTCTTCATCCATAGCGATGTCGCCGCATCCGGATACACAGCAGGTACCCATACCACGAGCAACTACAGCTGCGTGAGAGGTCATACCACCACGAACGGTTAAGATACCCTGAGCAACCTTCATACCGGTGATATCTTCCGGAGAAGTCTCAAGACGAACTAAGATAACTTTCTCGCCCTTCTCAGCCCATTTCTCAGCATCTTCTGCGGTGAATACAACTTTACCGCAAGCAGCACCCGGAGAAGCACCTAAGCCTTTTCCAAGCGGAGTAGCTACCTTTAATGCAGCAGCGTCAAACTGCGGATGCAGCAGTGTATCGAGGTTACGCGGGTCGATCATAGCGACTGCTTCTTCCTCTGTCTTATGTCCTTCATCAACAAGGTCGCAAGCGATCTTTAATGCAGCTGGAGCTGTTCTCTTACCGTTACGGCACTGTAACATGTAGAGTTTCTTGTTCTCTACGGTGAACTCCATATCCTGCATATCATGGTAGTGGTTCTCAAGCACATCACAAACCTTGATGAAATCTGCATATGCCTCCGGGAACTCCTGCTCCATCTGTGCGATCGGCATCGGAGTACGAACACCAGCAACAACGTCCTCGCCCTGTGCGTTCTTTAAGAACTCGCCCATCAGCTTCTTCTCGCCGGTTGCCGGGTCACGGGTAAATGCAACACCTGTACCAGACTCATCGTTTAAGTTACCGAATACCATCGGCATTACGTTTACTGCAGTACCCCAGGAATACGGAATATCATTATCTCTTCTGTATACGTTCGCACGCGGGTTGTCCCAGGAACGGAATACAGCTTCGATCGCTAATTTTAACTGAACAACCGGATCAGACGGGAAGTCCTCACCTAACTGTTTCTTATACTCAGCCTTAAACTGCTCTGCCAGAGTCTTTAAGTCAGCTGCGGTCAGCTCTATGTCGTAGTGAACGCCTTTTTCTGCTTTCATCTTGTCGATGAGCTGCTCGAAGTATTTCTTACCAACCTCCATAACGACATCTGAGAACATCTGGATGAAACGTCTGTAGGAGTCATATACAAATCGCTCAAATTTCGGGTCCGGGTTGCCTGCGATCATCGCTGCAACTACCTCGTCATTTAAACCAAGGTTTAAGATGGTATCCATCATACCTGGCATGGATGCTCTCGCACCGGAACGAACCGATACTAACAGTGGGTTCTTCAGATCGCCAAATTTCTTTCCATTGAGCTCTTCCATCTTCTTAACGCCTTCCATGGTCTGTGCCATGATCTCGTCGTTAATCTTGCGACCATCTTCGTAATACTGAGTACAAGCCTCAGTTGTGATTGTAAATCCCTGTGGAACCGGCAGACCGATGCTTGTCATCTCCGCCAGGTTCGCTCCCTTTCCTCCCAGCAGGTTACGCATGGTCATGTCGCCCTCGCTAAACATATAAACCCATTTTGCCATAAGTATTTTCCTCCTATACTCGTTTATGTTTTACATTCACATATTTGTATTTATGTGAAAGATAAAAGCCATCGTGAATATTATAACATAAACTGCGGTCTAGTAAAGAGTTTTTTTGAATTCTTTCCAACTTTTTTTCGATCAATATATATTTTTTTGTAATTTTCGCGAATATTAAATGAGATGACTATCCAGAACAGCTCCTACTCCTCCTGTTTTTTTCTGTTCTTTCGTCCCTATTTGTGGCACAAACTGAGGAATCAATTTCACAGCCTGCCGGATATCATCCTCTCCTGCCGTAAAATAAATTTCTTTTTTTGCAAAATGTCAAAAAATGTCACAAGTCCTCTCTAACACAAAAAGCAGAAACCACATCCTGTTTCCCGGAATATGGTTTCTGCTCTTTTGTCTATTTGTAACTGTTCAGTACCTTCACAGTTACGTCTGTTTAAATAATTAGAAACGGAACTTATCCTCAAAGTAGTTCTTTAACTCAGCGATCGGCACACGTACCTGCTCCATGGTATCACGGTCACGGATGGTAACAGCCTGGTCGGTCTCCGACTCGAAGTCGTAAGTGATGCAGAACGGAGTACCGATCTCATCCTGACGGCGGTAACGCTTACCAATGTTTCCTCTGTCGTCGAACTCGCAGTTGTAATACTTGGAAAGCTCTGCATAGATCTTCTCAGCGCCCTCGTTGAGCTTCTTGGACAGCGGAAGCACACCGATCTTAACCGGTGCAATCGCCGGATGGAAGTGAAGAACGGTTCTCACATCGCCCTCGCCGATCTCTTCCTCATCGTAAGCTGCACACAGGAATGCCAGCGTTACACGGTCAGCACCCAGGGACGGCTCGATAACGTACGGGATGTATTTCTCCTTCTTCTCATCGTCAAAGTAGGTCATATCCTGACCGGATGTGTTCTGATGCTGGGTCAGATCGTAATCGGTACGGTCTGCGATACCCCACAGCTCGCCCCATCCGAACGGGAACAGAAATTCCAGATCGGTCGTCGCCTTGCTGTAGAAGCACAGTTCTTCCGGAGAATGGTCACGCGCGCGCATCTCGTCCGGCTTGATGCCAAGTGTCTGCAGCCAGTCGATGCAGTGCTGTTTCCAGTATGCAAACCACTCAAGGTCGGTTCCCGGTTCACAGAAGAACTCCAGCTCCATCTGCTCGAACTCTCTGGTACGGAAAGTAAAGTTACCCGGTGTGATCTCGTTACGGAAAGATTTACCGATCTGACCGATACCAAACGGGATCTTCTTGCGGGAGGTTCTCTGTACGTTTTTGAAGTTTACAAAGATACCCTGTGCAGTCTCCGGACGCAGGTATACAGTATTTTTGGCATCCTCGGTAACGCCCTGGAAGGTCTTGAACATCAGGTTAAACTGACGAATGTCGGTGAAATCATGCTTGCCGCAGCTCGGACAGCAGATGTTGTTGTCATCGATGTACTGTTTCATCTGCTCCTGGGACCAGCCGTCTACAGAACCCTCGATCTCGATGTTGTGCTCTGCCATATAGTCCTCGATGAGCTTATCTGCACGGAAACGCTCTTTACAGCTCTTGCAGTCCATCAGCGGGTCAGAGAAGCCGCCCAGATGTCCGGATGCCACCCATGTCTGGGAGTTCATAAGGATCGCACAGTCTACACCTACGTTGTACGGGCTTTCCTGAATAAATTTCTGCCACCATGCACGTTTTACATTGTTTTTCAGTTCTACGCCCAGATTGCCGTAGTCCCATGTATTGGCAAGGCCGCCGTAAATCTCAGAACCCGGATATACAAATCCTCTTGATTTTGCGAGCGCCACGATTTTGTCCATCGTCTTTTCCATTTGTCTTGTCCTCCTGATTCATTTATCATTGTACCCGTCCCCGCCTCTTCTTTCGATATCTGGCAGATGGACGAATTTAACAATCATTCTGTTTTTTATCTTTTAAAAATCACATAAGCCGTGCCTGTTTCCGGCAGACTGACGGTTGAATCGTCTTTTAACTCGGTATTCGAACTGCGGTAAAGCACTTTTCCGCCGACCATCAGCGTCGCACCGCCCTCGCTCCGGACTGCCATGCCGCTCTTTTCATTCTGAACCGTATCCGTTCCGGCTTCGCTTCCATCCGCTTTTACCAGCTCACCCTCGGAAAACCATCCATCGGCAATCGCCTCCGAAAGCGGCTTTGCCTCCAGCGCCGTCAGGGAGTTGCTGGTGTCCTCATTGTCATTCGTCTCTCCGAATGCTTTCAGATCTTCAAAGGAAGCATAATCAAAGATCGCAGTCACCGTGTCTTTTCCCGCCTTCACACTTTTCAATGCTGCCGGCAGTCTCTCGGCATTTTTCTGGTTCTGTGCCAGCGCCCCGGCGCCTTTTTCTTCATTAAAATGAATCACTGCCGTCTCTAAATACTGCTTTAATTCATTCTCATCGACCGAAATACCGCCGGTCTGCTCCACCAGAGCACTCGACAGCGCCCCGTCTTTTGCCACATATACGCAGCTCTCCGAAGGGGAAAAGGCGGTTTCCCGTGAGCCACAGCCGGACAGCATCACACCCACGGTACACGCTGCCAGAAGAAATCCTCTTTTTTTCATTGCTCTTCCTCCCAAGCGCAAAAATGCTCCTACAACCAAGTTTTTATAGTATACCTGCTTTTCTATGTATTTTCAAGACTTGGACCTGAAAAAACGCATACTCGCACTTCCGTTTCCAGAGATACCTGCCTTTCAACCGTAAATCCTGCTTTTTGTCAGCGTCCCCCATTCAGGGTCTTCCAGATATCCGGACGGTACCTCCGCAACACGCGCGCCGCCTGATAACAGAGTGTCACTGCAAGCAGCGGCATACACACATACATAAACATCGAAACCAGCTGGCTGCCCGGAAATAGCAGCGCCGCCGCCTTATTGAGGAAACGGACCACCACAAAGTGCGTCGCATAGATAAAAAAGGTGCAGGTCATAAACGGTCTGACTTCTCCCAGCCAGCGCTCGTTTACCATCATCCAGATACCGATGACTGCCAGAAGCTGGTAGAGAACGATTCCCGGCACAAAATAGTGGGTATAATAGCTCCTGCTGAGCACGATTCCCACTGCCAGCAGGCACACCCCCAGTGCCGCCCGCTTCCACGACCATACCGCCTCCGCCCATTTTCTCCCGTGCAGCGCCGCATAGGCGGCAAAGGAATAATAAATCAGGGCGTCCAGATTCAGCTCCGGCAGCGCCACCCCCTTGAAAAGTGCCACAAGCAGCACCAGCAGAAATGCCGCGCCGGTCCAGATATTTTTCAGAAACAGATACAGCACCGGTGCCAGCAGCACCAGCAGGATGATCTGGTACATGAACCAGAACACCGGATTGAAGGTGTACTTGGTGATCGCCTGCCATGCGCCCGACGGCGTGATCACCAGATCCGTCCGGTTAGCGATCGTCTGCAGTCCCGGAATCCGGCTCGCCGCCACGTACGCCACGTAGTAGATAGTATTCCAGAGCAGGTACGGAACCAGAAGCGAATGCAGACGTTTATTTAATTTTTCTCCCAGCCGCTTCATCGTGAAGTTCCGGTAGAACAGGTAGGCAGACAGCATGATAAAGCATGGGATGTCCACCCGCAGAATTTCCTGCATGACCGGGTACTGGAAATGCCACCACGGTGCGTCCTGCCCCAGTTCCGGGAAAAACAGATCCGCGTTGCCGGAATGCGTCCAGATGACCATGAGGCAGCAGATGAAATTGAACCAGGCGATTTTCTGGTGGAATTTGGCTTCTGGCATATAAACAGCTCCTCCCTGGATAGTTGTATGTTATGTAATCGTCTGCAATATCTCCAATGAGTGAAAACTTTTATCTACATACGCCCTCTTATTCCGCTCCACATTCGCCGCAAATTGTGCAAATGCATCTTCTTTCAGAAGAAATGTATACAACTTCTCGATCGGCGCGTAGATGACGTACTGCCAGGCGTAGCGTGCGGAGTCTCCGGCGCGCAGGGGTGGATCTTCGGTGTATTCGCCGTTGATGACCATGATTTTTAACTCGAAGATACGCTGTACAAGTTTGTTGGGGAGTGCGGGTTTTAGGAGGGCACGGAAGGACTGGTAGAGTAATCGCAGCATTTCTCTTGCCTCCAGACCTTCTCTTCCGAAGTATTCGGCGAATTCAGCAAAATAGGAGGCGTAGCAGGCGCACTCAACGTCCTGTTCAAGTCCCTCGAAATAGTTTTCGATCTCCGCGCCATAAAGATTGTAGGCATCCCGCGTCTCAGAAAGTGTGAAGGTTCCAAATGCGAAAGGCCGGCTTGCCGCACGCAGCAAACTTCCAGTGCGCTTCGCCCCGCGGGCAAATGCCGTGATTTTTCCGCGGTCTCCCGTCAGGAGAATCAGACGTTTATCAAATTCACCGACCGGGGCTGCATAAAGCACCATTCCGGTTGTCTGTATCAAATCTCGCATGCAGCCCTTCCTTCCCTCACTTAAATTTCTTTCGGGTTATATCCGTAATTCTTCATATACATATCGCTGTCTCTCCACTCCCGGCGCACTTTAACCCAGAGTTTCAGGTTGACCTTCGTGTCCATCAGATTTTCAATTTCCATCCGGGCAGCGGTTCCGATACGTTTTAACATCGATCCGCCTTTTCCGATGATGATGCCCTTGTGGGAATCGCGCTCGCACACGATCGTTGCATCCACGTCGATGATGCCGTTTGGGCGCTCTTTCATCTGGTCGATGACAACTGCAATGCCGTGCGGGATCTCGTCGTCCAGCATCCGAAGCGCTTTCTCGCGGATCAGCTCCGCTGCGATCTGGCGCATCGGCTGGTCGGTGACGGTATCCTCATCGTAAAACTGCGGACCTGCCGGGAGATATTTAAAAATACTGCTCTTGACATCCTCGATATTCATCTCTTTGAGAGCCGAAACCGGGATAATCTCCGCAAAATTCAAAATATCCTTATATGCCGCGATAAAGGTCAGAATCTCTTCCTTCGATTTGACCGTATCAATTTTATTAATAACCAGAATAACCGGCGTCTTGATCTTCGAAAGCCGCTCTGCAATGTGACGCTCGCCTGCCCCGATGAAGGTGGTCGGCTCTACCAGCCAGAGAATCACGTCAACCTCTTTTAACGTATTCTCTGCGACATTGACCATGTACTCGCCCAGCTTGTTTTTCGCCTTGTGGATACCCGGTGTGTCCAGAAAAATGATCTGTCCGCGCTCGTCTGTGTAAACCGTCTGGATACGGTTCCGGGTCGTCTGCGGCTTCTCAGATGTGATCGCGATCTTCTGTCCGATCAGGTGGTTCATCAGCGTAGATTTGCCGACATTCGGACGCCCGATCAGGGTCACAAAGCCAGATTTAAACTCTTTTGTATCTGTATTTGCCATCTTGTTTCCTTTCACTTGCATTTTGTTTAGTTAAACAGATTCTTCACCGTCTTAAACAGATCCTGATTTGCCTTGACTTTTTCTGCATTTCCAATCGCACAGATGCTCTGCTCACTGAGCACTGCCCTGATAATCGGCGCCAGCTCCCGGATATCCTCCGGGGTAACTGCCAGGATCTCGTCTCTCTCTTTCTGAACCATCGCATCCGTCACGCCGGTAAACCAGGCCGCGTCGGCGCGAATGCCTTTGTACGGCGGCAGAAGCGGCGCATCAAGGTCGCTGATGGTTCCAATCACGAATTTCGTCATATCACGCTCGTCTGCCTCAAACTGCTCCAGATACGGCACGATGCCCTCGTAAACCTCATTCGTCTCGCGCAGGTTCGGATCGCGGTAGGAAACGAAATAGCTGTCGCCAAACCGTCCGGCTCCATTCATGACGCCGTAAGCGCCGCCCTTGACACGGACATTGATCCACAGATAATCATATCCGAGAATGACTTTCAGCGTCCGCAGCGTGCCCTTGTATGCCAGCCCTTTCTCCACGAAATTGCCGCAGCGCGCCAGATAATTGACCTGGGAGGAGGTCATGAATCCCTCGTTTAAGTTCTCTTTTTTCCACTCAAACGGATAAACGGTTCCATCGCCCTGTGGAAGACGTTCTTTTAAGAGCGGAAGTGCTGCTTCAAGCCCTGCCTGATCGCCAGCTGCTGCCGTGTAGCTTATCAGCATATTTTCTTTCGTAAACAGGCGTGCCGCCGTCTCTTTTAATTTCGCGATCACCTCGCCCTTTTTCTCCTCAAAGTGCTTTGCCGTCTCTTCAAGGAACTGGTAGAAGCCGATTCCGCCCGTGCAGTCGTCAAATGCCGATTCTGCTGAAAAATAGGAGCTGGCTCTCATCACTGCCGCTGAATGTGCCGCCTGATTTAAACGCATCTGGCTCTTCGACTTCGTCTCCGCCACAATCTCGCCGAGACGTTTCTCATCATCAAGGATTGAATCAAGCAGAATCTCCGCGATCGCTGAAAATCCGAAGTCCAGCTTCTCGCACAGCACCCGGGCACTCGCGGTAAAAATACCGGTAAACGCGCCCTGTTTCCGGCTGTCCGCATAGGAGCTGACGCTGAGCGTGATACCGCCGGTATTTAAGTTGATCTCATCCGACAAATCGCTGTATGTGTGTTTCGTCGTATCGACAAATCCAAGCACTGCTTTCAAAAGTCCCACATACGGCAGATCCCTGGACGGTACATGGTCGGTACGGAACATCACGCGCAGATAACCGATGCCTGAGGTAAAGAGCTCATGTGCCAGCACCTTGGTTCCGCCAATCTCGCGCTCGGTCAGGATAAATTTCTCCGCCTCTTTGCGGATATCTGACCGTTTCAACAGCGGAATCTTCTCTAAATCTTCCTTCGGGGACGGAGTGTCCTGATACTCTTTCAGCTCCTTCGTGCCATCCACGATCGCCTGAATCTCTTCCGCGCCCAGGCTCTTCTTATATGCTTCCAGCTTTTCACGCAGCTTCTCATCCTCGATCGCCGTCAGTCCCCGCTTCGGGCTGACCGTGATCACCGCCTCAAACGGGTTATCTAAGAGATATTTGCGGATCAGTTCCTCAAAATATCCCTCTTTTGCCGCTTTTTTGAGGAATGCAAATGTCTCCTCATATTCCAGGTGCATCAGCGGATCGCCGCCGTACAGCCAGCTATCTAAGCACTGCAAGCCGTACATCAATCCTTTCGGCGCGTTGCCGAAATCCGCCTCACGGCTGCGGAATTCATAGTAGTTGATGCCCGCCATCAGGCTCTTCTGGTTGATGCCATCATCTGCCAGCTTCTTAAGCGTTCCCTTGACAGTCTTTAAAAATGCCTCTTTCTGGCTGCCATCCGCATTTTTCGCAATGACAGAAAAATATGGCTGTAAAATACCATTTTCATAGCTTCCCAGGATATCCTGGCCAATCCCGGCGCTGATGAGTTCTTTCTTTAAAACGGCGCCCGGCGCATCCAAAAGCACATACTCCAGGATCTGAAATGCCATGTAGAGAATCGGGTCGAGATCGTCGCCCACCACCGTATTAACCGACAGGTAGGTTGCGTGATCCTCCGGCTCATCCTCAGTGATCGGATAGAAGATCTCACGGTCCTTCGGCGCGTCAAACGGCTTCTGGTAGTGAATTTCAGAATCCACCGGCTGACGGTCATAGTGGCTTAAATACTCACGATCCAGCCAGTCCAGCTTCTCTGCCATATCCATATTTCCGTACAGATAGATAAAGCTGTTGGACGGATGGTAGAATTTGCGGTGGAAATTCAGGAAATCCTCATAGGTCAGCTCCGGGATAACCTCCGGGGCGCCGCCAGACTCATGCGTATAGCAGGTATCCGGGTAAAGCGTGTTCTGCGTGTAGCGATCAAGCACGCCCTCCGGGGAGGAAAATGCACCCTTCATCTCATTGTAAACGACACCGTTTACCGTGATCGGGCTGTCCGCCGACTCCATCTCGTAATGCCAGCCCTCCTGGCGGAAAATCTTCTCTTCTTTATAGATATTCGGATACAGAACCGCGTCCATATAGACGTCCATCAGGTTCTGGAAATCCTTGTCGTTGCAGCTTGCAACCGGGTATACCGTCTTATCCGGGTAGGTCATCGCGTTTAAGAAGGTATTTAAGGAGCCCTTCACCAGCTCTACAAACGGATCCTTGACCGGAAATTTCGCCGAACCGCACAAAACACTGTGCTCCATGATATGCGGCACACCCGTGCTGTCAGATGGCGGGGTGCGGAATCCGATGCAGAATACCTTATTCTCATCGTCATTCGAGAGTAGGAACACTCTCGCTCCCGTCTTCTTATGTTCCAGAAGAATCCCCTCGGAATTCAGCTCTTTTACGTATTTTTCGTTCAGGATCTGATAGCTCTTCAAATCTTTTACTGTCATGCTGTCTTTCCTTTCTCTAAAACGATTCCACAGCGCATACAGACATCTGTTGAATCGTTACTGTTCACGCATACGTGACCAGTAACGTTGAATCGCACCTTTTTTTCTTCTTTTTTTACAGTCTTCCCATAAATTTGTCTTTTAGTACGGCAAATGCCTCCCGCAGCCACAGGTGCACCGCCAGCACCGGGTCGCACGCAGCTGCCACACCGACCGGCTCGATCTCCTGTCTGCGCGCGATCGACTCCGCCCGGAACACATGGTAATTGCTCGTCAGAATCCCGATCCGGATGGTATCGCCGTCCGGGCGCTCACGGTAAAACTCCATCAGGTGTGCCCGCGCCGCCTGCGCCTTGTTGTATTCCTGCCGGTCGATCACCGTCCGGCTGAACTCGATGTTCTGCACCGTGTCGGAGGACTGGTCTTCAATCAGCAGCTTATCCTCCGGAATCCCGTTGTACTGTAAATATTCGTACATCGCCCGCGCCTCGCTGATCTCCTCGCCCGGACCTTTTCCGCCGGAAAGCACCAGAACCGTGTTCGGATATTCCTCCGAATACTCGATCGCCCGATCCAGACGCTGCTTTAGGGAATTGCTGATCTTGGTGCCGCGCACACGTGCTCCCAGCACGATCACATAGTCCGCCGGCTGTCCCGTCGCCGTAATGGCGCTCCAGCCGATCAAAACCTCCGTGATCACCAGAATCAGAAATCCCGCCGCACATACTGTCCCGACGGAAACGCCGATCCACACGGGGATTCTGCCCTCATGCTGGCTGCCAAACCACCATCCAGCCGCCAGAAGTCCCAAAAAGATCGCCAAGCAGGGCCAGATCAAGGCAAACGAAGTCGAAACACCTGAATAAATAACAATTATGATATAATATAACAGGCACAGGACCGCCGTTCCTCCTAAAAACCAAACCATCTGTCATCCTCCTGATGTCCATCCAGCCGCACCTTTACAAATCCAGCGCTTCGTCCTCACGCCGCAGGATATCCTGCGGCTTTGCCATACCGCCTAAGTCTACCCAGAGCTGCTGCTTCGGGTGCGGTGCGCTCTCCTGCGCGGTTCCATCCTCAGTAAAGATGCCTTTCACTTCCACACGCAGGTTACGTCCGTCCGGCTTCATGATCTCGATCGTCTCTCCCACGCTGAATTTATTCTTCTGCTCCAGATGAACCAGGCCATCCCCGCGCACAGCGCCGACCGTTCCCAGATAGGTGTACGGTTTTACATAAGTATTGCTTCCGTATACCTGCGACTCGGTACCCGGTTTATGGAAATAAAATCCAGTGATGTATTCCCGGTGGGTACATTTGCGGATCTCACTCTTATACCACTCCATCTTGGACTGGTATTTTTCCGGGCTTTCCAGATAATCGTCGATTGCGATTCGGTAGGTTCTCGCCACGGTTGCCACATAGAGTGCTGTCTTCATGCGTCCCTCGATCTTGAAGCTGTCGATTCCTGCTTCGACCATCTCCGGAATGTGCTCAATCATGCACAGGTCGCGGGAGTTGAAAATATAGCTGCCGCGCTCATTTTCATAGACCGGCATCCACTCGCCCGGTCTTGTCTCCTCCGCCACCGCATATTTCCAGCGGCACGGATGAGTACAGGCGCCCTGGTTCGCGTCGCGCCCCGTCAGAAAATTGCTGAGAAGACATCGTCCTGAATAGGAAATGCACATCGCTCCGTGGATGAAGCTCTCGATCTCCATATCCTCCGGAATATGTTCGCGGATCTCGCGAATCTCCTTCAAGGACAGCTCCCGCGCCGTTACCACGCGCTTCGCGCCCTGTTTATACCAGAAAAGGAACGTCCCGTAGTTTGTATTATTTGCCTGTGTGCTGATATGGATCTCCATCTCCGGGAGAATGCGTCTGGCAATCTCAAAAACACCCGGATCGGAAATAATCAGCGCATCCGGCTTGATTTCTTTCAGTTCTGTGAAATATTCTTCCACACCGGCTAAATCATCATTATGTGCAAAAATATTTGCTGTAATATATACTTTGACGCCGCGCTCATGGGCGAACGCAATGCCCTCTTTGATCTCTTCGTTCGTAAAATTCTTCGCCTTTGCCCGCAGACCAAACGCCTCGCCGCCCAGATAGACCGCATCGGCTCCGTAAAGGACCGCCGTCTTGAGGACGTCCAGGCTGCCCGCCGGGATTAAAAGTTCCAGTTTTCTCATGTTTTTCCTTTCTTTTATCGCTTTACACTTAACGCCACGCCATCCCCGATCGGAATGACAGACGTCTCAAATTCTTTCATGTGTGTCAGTTCATATAAATAATCGCGCATCCGCGTGTGGATCGTCCGGTTGCGGCGCTCGACCGCATAGCGGGATTCCACGATATCGCCGTCCTGTAAGACATTGTCCGACAGAAGAACGCCGCCGGACGGCAGCAGACGCAAAATCTGAGGCAGCCAGTGCATATACTGCCCCTTAGCCGCATCCATAAATATAAAATCATAAGGGCCGGAAAGCGTCCCCAGTATCTCTTCCGCATCGCCTTCCAGTAAAGTAATGCACGGCTCTTTTCCTGCCCTTTCAAAATTGCGCTTGGCAATCGGTATTCTTTTTTCGTACTTCTCAATCGTCGTGATCCGGCAGTTTTCCGGCATCACACGGCTCATCAGTAAAGCCGAATAGCCCACAGCCGTTCCTACCTCCAGAATCGACTGCGGGCGCTTGAGAGCAATCAGTGTTTTCAGAAATGCGGAGGTCTCCCTGCGGATGATCGGCACGCAGTCAGCCAGCGCTTCTTCCTCTATCGAGTCGAGCAGCGGTCCGTTGCCCGCGTCCAACGACTGGATATAGGCGGTAATTCTGTCATTTACTATCACTTTTATCCTCCTCCGGGCTGGCGGCAGAAGCTGCCGCCTCATCCATCTCCTTCAGCATCTCCAGAGAAGTCTGGGCGGTGCTGAACTGATAGGTTCCCGGATATATCTTGTATTCATAAATCTTTGCCTGCAGCACAAAGACCACGCGGCTCCTAATCAAACCGACGCGTTCCAGCGCTTCGCCTGCCTCGGAGGTGCTTTCGCTTTCCTCGATGGTAACCGTTCTCATTCTTCCCGGCTCTGCCTCAACTGCGGTCGGGTTAAATATCTCATGCCCCAGCCAGTAGCCCTTCGTTACGCCCTCATAGAGCAGAAACAGTGTCAGTACCAGAAAAACGATCCGGAACACACTGTCCAGAATTGATACTGCGATATGGGGTTCCCCAGATGTCCGGCTCATATGCCACCTCCGTGCTGCTTTTGCAGTCTTCTACACTTCCATGATGATCGGAAGAATCATCGGATTTCTCTTCATCTTCTTCCATAGGAAATCACTCAGGCTGTCGCGGATAATGTTCTTGATCTTGCCCCAGTCGCTCACGTGCTTCTCAAGACAGCTTTGTACGGCTTCATCCACGATTCTCTGTGCCTCTTCCATCAGATCCTCGGACTCACGCACATAGACGAAACCTCGGGACACGATATCCGGTCCGGCTAAGAGCTGGTTGCTGTATTTCTCCAACGTCAGTACCACAATAATGATACCGTTCTGTGCCAGGTTCTGGCGGTCGCGCAGAACGATATTTCCGACATCACCGATGCCCAGACCATCGACCAGGATGCCGCCCGCCTGTACATGGTCGGCAACACGGTAGCCCTCGTCCCCGATCTCGATCACATCACCTGAGCGCATCAGGATGACATTTTCCTTCGGAATGCCCATTGAGATTGCCAGGTTGCGCTGCGCCATCAGGTGGCGGTATTCACCGTGTACCGGAATCGAGAATTTCGGACGAACTAAGGAGTACATCAGCTTGATCTCCTCCTGGCAGGCATGTCCGGATACGTGGGTATCCTGGTTGATAACCTCTGCGCCCTTCATCGACAGCTCGTTGATAACTCTTGCAACGGCTTTCTCATTGCCCGGAATCGGGGTGGAACTTAAAATAACCACGTCGCCCGGCATAATCGAAACCTTCTTGTGCAGGTCTGCCGCCATACGGGACAGTGCCGCCAGAGACTCGCCCTGGCTGCCGGTCGTGATAAGGACGGTATCCTCTTTCTTATAATTTTTCAGATGTTCAATGTCGATCAGTGTATTTTCCGGAATATTAATGTATCCAAGTTCGCTCGCCGTGCCGATGACATTGACCATGCTTCGACCCTCGACCACTACCTTACGTCCATAGTGGTATGCCGTATTGATGATCTGCTGGACACGGTCTACGTTGGAAGCAAACGTCGCAACGATGATCCGGTTGTTCTTGTGCTCTGCAAAAATCGAATCAAAGGTCTTGCCGACGGTGCGCTCCGACATCGTAAATCCCGGACGGATCGCGTTGGTACTGTCACACATCAGCGCCAGCACGCCTTTCTTTCCAAGCTCGGCAAAACGCTGCAGATCCGCCGGTTCACCGAATACCGGTGTGTAATCGATCTTGAAGTCGCCGGTGTGGACGATAATACCAGCCGGGGAGAAGATCGCAAGCGCCGATGCATCTGCGATACTGTGGTTCGTCTTGATAAACTCAATCCGAAAACATCCGAGATTGATGGACTGTCCGTGCTTTACGACCTTGCGGCGGACGGTCTTCATCATATTATGCTCTTTTAATTTATTCTCAATCAGTCCGATCGTCAGTTTGGTGCCGTATACCGGTGCCGGAACATCGCGGAGTACATACGGCAGCGCGCCGATATGGTCCTCATGTCCGTGCGTGATCACAAAGCCCTTGACTTTGTCAATGTTGTTCTTTAAATAGGATACATCCGGGATAACCAGATCGATTCCCAGCATATCGTCGCTCGGGAATGCCATACCGCAGTCTACTACAATAATGCTGTCTTCATATTCGAAGGCAGTCATATTCATACCGATCTGTTCCAGACCACCGAGCGGTATGATCTTTACCTTATTATGATTTGTTTCCTTTTTCAATCAATGCACCTCCAAAAATTCGATTTTTAGATTTTTATTCGATATCAACGCCCAGATCGCTCATCAGCTCCGCAAACACCTTGGACATGTACTCCAGTTCTCCGTCATCGTCCACAAATTCGTAAGCTGCTTCTGCATCCTCCGGCTTTGATGTATCTCTCAACAGATAGCACTCTCCATCGCCGTCCTTCGTATCACTTGCCAGCAGATAGGACTCGCCATTTAACTTTGTCTCTTCCAGGACATACAGCTTCACTTCCTCGCCGTTCTCATCCCTCAGCGTGATGCTGTTTTCCATATTATTCAGTTCATCTAACATTGAATCCAGTTTTCCCATTCTATGATTCTCCTTCTATTCTTTATTTTCAATCATTGATTTTTATCACTGATAATTTATTCTTCCGCTTTTCCTTGTGCCTGTAAATCCAAATATCCCTGCAAAATCAATACTGCCGCAATCTTATCAATCACGCTCTTCCGGTTTTCCCGGCGCACTCCACTCTCGATCAGAATCTGCTCCGCCGCATTCGTCGTCAGGCGCTCGTCCCACATAACGACCGGAAGGTTCGTCCGCCGTTCCAGCATCTCTTTAAATGCCAGCGTCTTTTCAACGCGCTCTCCCAGCGTATTATTCATATTTTTAGGATACCCCAAAACAATCGTCCCAACCTCGTATTCCCGGATCAGCTCTTCAATCCGGGCGCAGGTCTGGCGAAGTTTGTTCTCATCCTTCCGTGTGATCGTCTCAATCCCCTGTGCTGTAATGCCTAACGGATCGCTGACTGCCACTCCCGTGGTCTTCGATCCAAAATCAAGCCCCATAATTCTCATATTCTATTTTCTCCATAACAAAACAAGCTGGCAGCCCGTCAGATATTGGACTGTTGTCGCCAGCTGTTTACTCTTCCGCTTTTTAATTGCCGTGCTGCATCCACTCTTTACTGAAGCTTCGTCTCAATATATACCTTCACAAGCTCTTCCAGAATTTCGTCACGCTCTACCTTCATAATCAGGCTTCTGGCACTCTTGTGGCTGGTAATATAGGTCGGATCTCCAGACATAATATATCCTACAATCTGATTGATCGGGTTGTAACCCTTCTCCGTCAGCGCTGTATATACCTGTTCCAGAACCTGGCTTGCCTCCAGCTTCTTCTCTTCCTGTACTGCTCTAAAAAACTGTGTATTGCTGATATCACCCATTTTGTCTTCACGTCCTTTTAAATACCCGCCACGATTTGCCACTCTGCTGATCCATGCGTGCAGGTAAATTACTCTTTTTTATTTTACTCTACTTTACCCCATTCGGCAAGTTATTTTTTATCATTATAATCATCCAGGAAATTGTATGTCCAATCGTCCTTGTGGTAACCGATCACAGTCTTTAAGTTGATATTGTGGACACTCTTAAAGATATTTTTCTCGATCACATCGCTCTCCTTGCGGAAATGGGCGATCAATTCCTTCATCTCATCGCGCTTAGAACCGCGTCCGCCTCCGCAGCTCACGCAATTTTCAGTAAAACGGCACGCGCACTGTATAAACTGCAATCCGTTGTAATCGCGCCACGCCTTGACCGCATCTTCCTTGATAAGGTACATCGGGCGGATCAGCTCCATGCCCTCGAAATTCTGGCTGTGCAGCTTCGGCATCATCGTCTCAATCTTGCCGCTGTACAGCATTCCCATGAGGATCGTCTCGATCACATCATCAAAATGATGTCCCAGCGCAATTTTATTGCAGCCCAGCGCTTTCGCCTGTGCATAGAGGTGACCGCGGCGCATTCTGGCACAGAGGTAGCACGGATTCTGCTCGATCGTCGCCACCGTGTCAAAAATATCGCTCTCAAATACCGTCAGCGGAATGCCGAGAAGTTTCGCATTGTCCTGGATGATCTTCCAGTTATCCGCATTGTAGCCCGGATTCATCACTAGAAAAACGGTTTCAAACTGGAATTTTCCATGTTTTTTCAATTCCTGGAAAAGTTTCGCCATCAGCATGGAATCCTTGCCGCCAGAGATGCAGACTGCGATCTTGTCGCCCTCCTGAATCAGATCATAGGTGTTGAGCGCCCGCGTAAACGCCCGCCAGATCGGCTTGCGGAATTTCTTTATAATACTCTGCTCAATTCTCGCCCGTTTTTCCTCTCGATCCGCCTCGGATTCTTCACCCACGAAGCGGGACAGGGAGAGGCGCAGCCACGCGCGGTAACCGCCGTCCACATTGACCGCGTCAAATCCGTCCCCGGTCAGACGACGCACCCACTCCTGGCTCTTCTCACCGGTATGGCACATCACGTACACTGGATGCATTTTGTCTAACCTGGCTGTTTCTTCCTCATACTGCTCTTCCAGCCGGAACGCCGGGAGGCTTACCGCCCCCGGAAATGTTCCGCGCATATACTGGTCCTGCGGGCGGATGTCCACGATCGTCTTCTCCGCATCCTTTAACGCTTCCAGCTCCTCAATCGTAATCGTTTTCATTGTATATTCTCCTGTATCCGTTATTTGCAAAATCCTCTTTAAGAAATAAGACACAATTCTCATGAAATGAAACAAAAGCACAGGATCCGCTCTGACAGTGCTCTGCCAAACAAACGGGTCCTGTGTTTTCTGCTGCTTTGTTACCGTTCACGCGCACGTAACCAGTAACTCATTTTCTATTAATTATAACACTCTCCCCGCATTCTGGGAAGTCCTATTTCTATAATTAGTCTCTTAGTCATTACTGTTCACGCATACGTGCCCAGTAACTCCTAGTCCTCTGTAAAGAGTGGTGTGGAATAATAGCGGTCACCACTGTCTGGAAGAATCGCTACAATGGTTTTCCCCTTATTTTCCGGCCGCTTTGCCAGCTCAATCGCACCATGCAGGGCTGCTCCGGAGGAAATGCCGACTAAGATGCCCTCTTTGTGTGCCAGAAGTTTTGCTGCTGCAAATGCATCCTCATTCTCCGCCTCGAAAATCTCATCATAAATTTTAGTGTTCAGTACATCCGGTACAAATCCGGCGCCGATACCCTGAATCTTGTGTGCGCCGCCCTTGCCTGTCTTTAATACCGGGGAGGAAGCCGGCTCCAGCGCTACGACTTTCACATTCGGGTTCTGGGATTTTAAGTATTCGCCGGTACCTGTCAGAGTTCCGCCGGTACCAACGCCTGCGATCAGGATATCAACCTTTCCGTCGGTATCATTCCAGATCTCCGGACCAGTGGTTGCTCTGTGAACCGCCGGATTGACCGGATTGACAAACTGACCGGCTAAGAAGCTGCCCGGTGTCTCCTTTGCCAGCTCTTCTGCCTTCTCGATCGCGCCCTTCATGCCCTTTGCGCCCTCAGTCAGGACAATCTCTGCACCGTACGCTTTCAGAATGTTGCGGCGCTCCACGCTCATCGTCTCCGGCATCGTCAGGATGATGCGATATCCCTTCGCTGCTGCGATGGACGCCAGACCGATACCGGTATTGCCGGAAGTCGGCTCGATGATGACGGAACCCTCTTTCAGGACACCTCTCTTCTCTGCATCCTCAATCATGCCTTTTGCAATACGATCCTTCACGCTTCCAGCCGGATTTAAATACTCCAGTTTTACCAGAACCGTTGCTTCCAGTCCCAGCGCTTTCTCAACATTCACAACCTCAACTAACGGTGTGTTTCCTACCAGTCCCAGTGTTCCCTTATAAATGTTTGCCATGATGATTTCCTCCTGTATCTGTGATGATTTTTATATTTTTTAATTTTTATATATTTCTATAGATTCTTCTTTTTTCCAGAACTCTTTTCCAATTTGAAAAACTCGCTTCAAAAGAAGTTTAAAATGCGAAAAGAGCCCATCCTCTATACACATTTACCGCCGTCCAATCCAGCTTTTCTGCCGCCTGTCCTGCTTGTTTTTCTGTGTACGCGGATGCGCTCTTTCTATATCCTTAACCCTTATGAATAAAAAGGTTCACGAAACCCGTTTTTCCCGGAAACCTCGCTTACCGAAGTCCAGCCTTCTGGTTTTCGCGTACACAAATGCGACAACAACATCGATCCATACAAATACAACCATTGCTGCAACACATCATATTCATCCCAAAACCATTGACTGCTTTCATGATCTTCACTCCTTTTCTTTTTCCTATCAGCTTAGTAGGCATATTATCACTTTATGCAATATCTGTCAACCTTTTTTTGATTATTTGTTACTGTTCACGCATACGTGCCCAGTAACGATTATTTGCACACTTTGTTACGTTTCTTCATGTCTTTCTTGACAAACGCAGACCGCACCTTTACAATAAAATACCGAACTGATGGGTAAAAAACGTTCAGAAACAGAGCCTGCTATTATTTAGTATAGCACAGTTGTGACTGTGAAGCTACTGACAGAATATATTACAAGGGAGTATCATATGTTAAATTCATTTTCCAGAACTGAACTTCTCCTCGGCAGGGATGCCATGGAGCGTTTATCGAAAGCCCGCGTTGCCATCTTCGGCATCGGCGGTGTCGGCGGCTATGCGGTGGAGGCGCTCGCGCGCAGCGGCGTCGGCACGCTTGATCTCATCGACGATGACAAGGTCTGCTTAACCAACATCAACCGTCAGATCATCGCAACCACCTCCACCATCGGAAAGTACAAGGTCGATGTCGCTGAGGAACGCATCAAATCCATCAACCCGCATGCGGTTGTCCACACCTACAAGACATTCTACATGCCGGATACCGCGAAGGAATTTGATTTTTCCCAGTATGACTACGTGATCGACGCAATCGACACCGTAACGGGAAAACTGATGCTGGTAGAACAGGCAGAGGCAAGCCACACGCCGATCATCAGCTCGATGGGTGCCGGAAACAAGCTGGATCCGGCTGCCTTTGAGGTAACTGACATTTATAAGACTTCCGTCTGCCCCCTCGCGAAGGTCATGCGGCGTGAGCTAAAAAAACGCGGAATCAAGAAACTGAAAGTGGTTTATTCGAAAGAGAAACCCTTGACTCCGGGCGATGATATGGCAATCTCCTGCCGTTCCCACTGTGTCTGCCCGCCGGGAACCGCCCGTAAATGTACCGACAGACGGCAGATTCCGGGTAGTATCTCGTTTGTACCATCAGTAGTGGGACTGATTATTGCCGGGGAGGTTATTAAGGATCTCGTCGGGGTTCATTGATTGCTTACTGGTTAATTTATTAAGTCGATATATTCTATTTATGTCATTTTTTGAAATTTTATATGTATGTAAAAAACCAATGAATCCCATCTTGGGGGTATCATTGGTTTTTTCGTTTACGGTCTTCTATTCACTTTCCAGTAAAAGCACCTCTTCATTCAGTGCCTTCGTGAAGATTCCCTTCACCGTCTTATTTTTTAATCCTTCTTCGTATGGAACGGCACCTTTGACGTACTGGCGGGTGTGTCCCATCATGTATTTGGTTCCGTCGATCTCGATGGGTTCTTCGAGAAGGATTTCTTCTTCAGTTCCGAGGAAGCGCCCGCGGTATTCTAAGGACTGCTGTTTTTCCAGTGCCAGCAGGATATCGCTGCGGACAGATTTGGTTCCTTCTGATACCTGATCCGGCATATCGGCGGCGCGGGTGCCTGCGCGGCGGGAGTATTTGAATATATGCATCTCGTAGAAATGGATCGTTTTTAAGAAGCGCTCTGTTTCAGCAAATTCTTCTTCGGTCTCACCCGGGAATCCTACGATGACATCGGTCGTGATCGCCGGATTGTCAAATTCTTCCCGCAGAATTTCACAGCACACCTGGTATTCAGCAGCATTGTAGCGGCGGTTCATGCGCTTTAAGGTCGCGTCACAGCCACTCTGGAGTGACAGATGGAAGTGCGGGCAGATGGTCCGCAGACTCGCCAGCTCTTTGGCAAATTCGCGGGTTACGATACGTGGTTCAAGAGAACCAAGGCGCAGGCGCTCAATGCCCGGAATCTGGTCGAGACGTTTGATTAAAGTCAGCAGATTTTCTTTCTGCTCATCCTTGAAATCGACACCATAGGAGCTTAAATGGATACCTGTCAAGACAATTTCCTTGTATCCGGCTTCCGCAATCCCGCGCACCTCGCGCTCGATGTCCTCCGGGCGGCGGCTGCGGACGCGTCCTCTCGTATATGGTATAATACAATAGCTGCAAAACTGGTTGCAGCCGTCCTGTACCTTGATAAAGGCACGCGTATGGTCAGCAATCCGGCGGATATGGAGTTCTTCGTATTCCTGTGAATGTCCGATATCCAGAATCTCACCGCTATTTTCGTGATCTGCAAAATAATCATCCAGAATCTGTACCAGATCTTTTTTCTGGTTATTGCCGACGATCAGATCGACCGCCTCATCTTTTTTTAGCTCCGCGCCTGCTGCCTGCACATAACAGCCGACCGCCACAACAGCCGCCGACGGGTTCATTTTCTTTGCCCGGTGCAGCATCTGGCGCGATTTCCGGTCGGCGACATTTGTCACGGAACACGTGTTGATAATATAAACATCCGCTCCTTCCCGGAACGGCACAATCTCATATCCTGCATCCTCTAAGAGCTGCTGCATGGCTTCCGTCTCATATGAGTTCACCTTGCAGCCCAGATTGTGGAATGCCGCTTTTCTCATTTTTATCTCCTTTAAATTGAATCCTCTCTTGACTTTTGTCAGATTACTTTGTAGTATAAAAGTATTATTGTAGATAGAGGAGGTTTTTTTCATGAAAACAGTTCGTATTTCTTTAAACTCGATCGATAAAGTTAAATCCTTCGTCAACGACTTAGCGAAGTTCGACGTAGATTTTGACCTTGTTTCCGGACGTTATGTGATTGATGCTAAATCCATCATGGGTATCTTCAGTCTGGATCTGTCCAAACCGATTGATTTAAACATCCATTCTGAGAACCAGATTGACGAGATCTTAACGACACTGGCTCCGTACATTGTATAGCAACCATTAGAACGATCGAGATGGTTCTGTTTGAAACGAAAAAAACCGCTGTTAAGCAACGCGCTTTGCAGCGGTTCTTTTTTAGATTTGGAAGAACGGCTCCAGCGGCTTCTCTGGATTATCGTTGTTCCTCCAAATCCTCTATTTTATATGACTAGCACCGGATAACCTCAACCGTATCGATCGCCTCTTTTACCAGCGCATCTATCTTCTCTTCCAGATTGCGCTCGGATTTTTCAATCAGGTGCAGGACCGGCTTGGTAACCGGGTGTTTGGCTACGAAGATGGTGCAGCAATCTTCATACGGCTCGATCGATGTCTCGTAGGTACCAATTTTCAGGGAAATATCGACGATATCCTGTTTATCGAAACCGATCAGCGGGCGGAAGACCGGAAGTGTGCAGACTGCATTGGTAACCGCCAGGGAATGAACCGTCTGGGATGCTACCTGACCGATGCTCTCGCCGGTGATGAGTCCGAGACAGTCGTCTTTCTTCGCCAGCTCTTCCGCAATCTTCATCATGTAGCGGCGCATGATAATCGTCAGCTCCTCATGCGGGCACTGCTCGTAGATGTAGAGCTGGATGTCTGTGAAATTGACTACATTTAACTTGATCGGACCTGCGTATTTTGCTACCTGTTTTGCCAGATCGACTACTTTCTGTTTTGCGCGGTCGCTGGTGTATGGCGGTGCATGGAAATAGGTTGCCTCAATAGTAACGCCGCGTTTTGCGATCATGTATCCGGCTACCGGGCTATCAATGCCGCCGGATAAAAGCAGCATCGCGCGTCCATTGGTTCCGACCGGCATACCGCCCGGTCCCGGAATCACCAGAGAGTATACGTTGATACGTTTTGCACGCAGTTCCACATTTAAAAGAACATCCGGATTGTGTACGTCTACCTTTGTCTCCGGGAATGCGTCCAGGATGACCTCACCGAGATCGCGGTTGACTTCCTCGGAGGTATGCGGATACTGTTTGTTTGCACGGCGGGTGTTTACCTTGAACGTAAAGTGTTTATCCGGATATGCTTTGTCCACATACTCAACAATCTTCGCTTTCAGATCGTCGTAACCGTTGCCCTCTAACTGGACCATCGGACAGATCGCCGCAATACCGAATACCTTTTTCAGTGCGTCGATGACCTCATCGTAATCAAATTCTTCAGCTGCGGTCGCATAGATACGCCCTGCCTCCTTGGTTACGGTAAATTTTCCATCGAGACGTTTTAACGAGTGATGGATGTGGGACACCAGCGCGTCCTCGAATACATAGCGGTTTTTACCTTTCAGGCCGATCTCCGCATATTTAATCAAAAATGTATGAAACATGGAATTTCCTTTCTACAGCAGGCTGTCATTCTTCTGCTTTCCCACAAAAAAACTGAACAGCCATTCTTTAAACAGCCATTTTATTTCATCTGGTAACGGCGAAGTACCGGAAGCAGCTCTCCCAGAACGCCGATCGCATAGTCTACTTCTTCCTCAACATTCAGATCGCCCAGACTGAACCGGATCGTCGAATCGAGAAGTTCTTTTTTCACGCCGATTCCCTTTAAAGTACCACTGATGCCCGGATGATTGGACGAGCAGGCGGAACCGGACGATACATAAACCCCTTTGTCCTCCAGTGCGTGGAGAAGTACCTCGCTGCGGACGCCCTCAAAGCTTGCGCTGACGATCTGCGGCGCGTTGGTGCGATCCTCACTGCCGTTGATGGTAACGCCGCCGAGCGGTTTCAATCCCGCAATCAGGCGTTCCCGGAGTGTATACAGCTTTTCAATGCGCGCATCAAAATCTTTGTACGCCTCGCGCGCTGCCACGCCGAGTCCGACACACCCCGGCACATTTTCCGTACCGGAACGCATGCCCTTCTGCTGGCCGCCGCCAAACAGAATCGGGCGGATCTTGACACCGTCGCGGATATAGAGAAATCCGACGCCCTTCGGCGCATGGATTTTGTGTCCGCTGACAGAAAGCAGGTCTATTCCCTGTTTTTTCGGACGGATCTTATATTTTCCGTATGCCTGGATCGCATCAACATGGAACAATGTCTTCGGATTTTTCTTCTTAATGCACTGGCTGATCGCCTCGATCGGCTCTACTGCTCCGACCTCGTTATTGACGTACATCACAGACACCAGGATCGTGTCCTCGCGGATAGCTTTTTCCAGATCCTCCAGAGAAATATGTCCCAGATGATCGACCGGAAGATAGGTCACCTCAAAGCCCATCTCCTCCAGAAATGACATCGTATTGTAGATCGACGGATGTTCCACGCCGGTCGTGATAAGATGTTTTCCGGCTCTGCGGTTTGCCAGCGCCGTGCCGATCAACGCCGTATTGTTCGACTCTGTTCCGCCGGAAGTAAAGAGAATCTCCTTCTCCTGCACTTTCAATGTATCCGTGATCGCCTTCTTTGCCTCGCGAATCAAATTTTCTGCTTCCACACCTTTTCTGTGCTTCGCCGCCGCGTTTCCGTAGTTGACACACATCGCATCAACGACCGCATCCTTCACGCAGTCCAGCACCTTGGTGGTAGCTGAATTATCAAAATAGGCTTCCATTTTTATCTCTATCTCCTTTGTAATTTTCCAATTACACTTCCAACTGCAGCATCAGCGCCGACAACATACACAAGCCTGCCGTCTCCGTCCGCAAAATTCTCTTTCCAAGCGTTACGATCTCCGCCCTGTTTTCCCTGGCAAGCTCGACTTCTTCGTCCTCAAAACCTCCCTCTGGACCGATGAAAACGGCGATATCCGTGCCCGGTTTGACTGACGCCAACAGTTCCCGCGTTTTCCGGATGCCGTCCGCCGACTCATACGGCAGAAGAACCATATCGTACCCGGCTGCCTCTTTGACCGCCTCTTTGTAGGTCATAAGCGGCGCCACCTCCGGGATAAGGCTGCGCTTGGACTGCTTCGCAGCGCTCTCAGAAACCGCATTCCATCGTTTTCCCTTCGCATCCGCTTTTTTCGCATCCAGCTTGACAACCGAGCGCTTCATGCTGACCGGAATCACCCGGTACACGCCCAGCTCCACCGCCTTCTGGATGATCAGTTCCATCTTATCGCCCTTCGGAAGTCCCTGGAACAGGTGAATCCGCGCCGGAAGCTCATTGTTTTCCCGTTCTTCCAGAATCTTTGCCGAAACATACTCTGGTTCCAGTTCTTCCACACGGCAGAAATAGTCGCCGCCCTCACGGCTGCTGATCAGGATCTTCTCGCCCGGCTTCATCCGCAGGACATTACGGATATGGTTGACATCCGCGCCCTCAATCCGGATTTCTTCCGCCCCGATCTGGTGCGGTTCCACAAAAAAATGGTACATGATTATTTCTTCCTCGCTGTGACAGAAACCCACTCGCCCTGATGGGTGATCTCTACAATCTCAAAGGCATCGTTCGCCTCAAATGCCGCCTTGACTGCCTCTTCCTTCATATCAATGATACCCGATGTGATGAAGATACCATTTTTCTTAATATGAACCGGGATCTCTTTCTGCAGCATGATGATAACGTCTGCAAGAATATTGGCAACCGCAATGTCGTAATACTCGTATTTTACTTCGTCCTGCACTGCCTTGTCGTCGATGATGTTGCCCTGTACGACCTTGAACTGCTCCGGTGCAATTCCGTTTGCTTCCAGATTCTCGCCAACGGCTGTGATCGCATTTTCATCCAGATCCGTTCCAAATACGTGTTTTGCGCCCAGTTTTAACGCCGTGATGCCTAAGATACCGCTTCCGGTTCCGACATCAAGCACCTCTGAATCCGGTGTCACGTATTTTTCGAGCTGGCGGATGCACAGCTGCGTTGTCTCATGCATGCCCGTACCAAACGCCGTACCCGGATCGATCTGAATCAGCAGCTTGTCCTTGTGCTCCTCCGGCACTGTCTCCCAGGTCGGCTTGATGAGGATGTGATCGACCGTAAACGGTTTGAAATACTGTTTCCAGTTGTTGATCCAGTCCTTATCCTCCGTCTCGGATTCTGCAAACGTGCAGGCTCCCAAATCGGTAAACGGCTTCAATTCTTCCAGTGCCTCTTTGACTTTTGCCATCATCGCCGGGATATCATCGTCCTCATCGAGATAAAAACTTACCTTTGCCACGCCCTCATCCGGCGGAAGCTCCGGCAGAATGTCGATGAACATTCCCTTCGTCTCTTTCTCGGTCAGCGGGATATTGTCCTCAATCTCAATACCCTCGATGCCGAGCTCATCCAATGTGTAGCTGATGAGATCCACCGCCTCTGTGGTGGTCGTCAGCGTAAATTTCTTCCATTTCATGTTCGTTACCTCTCTTTATTGAAATGACTTATCATCCAAATATTCACGTTTCATCACGCAGCTATTTTTGCATCATTTTCACTGTAAATGTGTCAAACGTTACTGTTCACAGGTAGGCACTTTTGGAACCGAAAGTGCCGTAAGAAAACGTGGTGGCAGCAGGAATTTGCCGTATTTAAATGCGAAGCCACGGCAAATTCCGTTACTGGGCACGTATGCGTGAACAGTAACTGTCAAACGAATGAATCCGCCTAATCGTTCTAATTTTCTTTTCTAATTTCCCAATAAAATCTTCACAAACAGGATCGCCAGCACTACCAGAATCAGCGGGCGCACGATCTTCTGTCCATTTCCCAATACCAGGCCGGAACCGATATAATTTCCTAAAATACTGCAGATCGCCGCAGCCAGTCCCAGCGTGTAAATGATCTTGCCGTGAATCACAAATGTGACAAACGCCGCCACATTGGACGAAAGATTGATCGCCTTTGTCGTACCCGCCGCCTCTTTCATCGTATAGCGCGCCGCTCCCGTGAGCACCAGCAGCAGGAAAGTTCCGGTTCCCGGTCCGTAAAAGCCGTCATAGATACCGATGATCAGCGCGGATGCCAGCGCAATCAGGAATGATTTCCGCTCCGGCAGGGTGCCCGCCAGCGAATCATCGCCCATTTTCTTATTCCGCATAACATAAAATGCTACAATCGGAAGAATCACGATCATCATATACTGTAAAATCTTATCGCTGACTAACAAAGTCAGGTTCGAACCGATCGAAGAACCGATCAGCGCCGCCACGATAAACCAAACCACCTTTTTAAACTGTATGTAACCGTTTTTGGCAAACCGCCCGGTGGCGATTGCCGTTCCCATCATGGAACTCATTTTGTTGGTTCCAAGCGCCATATGGGTCGGAACCCCGGCGATCAGGTACGCCGGAAGTGAAATCAATCCGCCTCCCCCTGCGATCGCATCCACAAAGCCTGCCAGAAATACCATCGGGCAGACGATTATAAACTGCAGTATCGTGCAATCCATGCTACATCCTCCAAAATTTTCATGCACGCCCAAATTCCTCCTGCCGTCGCAAAACAGGTGTCAAAAAGCGCTCCGGGCGTACATTTCTATTCTTATTGCAAAAACTCCGCCAGTGCATAGGTACTGACATCCAAACCATATTCCGTCAGGCGGATATGGCTATCTGTTTGGGCTGACGCTTCCAGCAATCCTTCTTTCAAAAGCCTCTCGATCACCTCGCCGTACACCGCTTCCATCGTCACGCCAAACCGGCGTTCAAACTCTGCCGTACAGACGCCGCCGGTCAGCCGCAGCCCCAGAAACATAAATTCTTCCATCCGCTCCTGACGGCTCACTTCGTGTATTTCCTCATACTGTGCGCCCGCTGCCAACTCTTCTTTCGTAAACGTCAGATAACGGTTCAAATCCGCCGTCACCTGAAAGCGTTTCCCGCCCGCCAGCGAGGACGCCCCCAGACCAAGCCCCAGATACTCCACGCCGGTCCAGTAACCGATGTTGTGGCGGCAGGCATAGCCCGGTCTGGCATAATTGGAAATCTCATACCGCTCATAGCCCCGCTTCGCCAGCGTTGTTTTCGTATGATGGTACATATTCCGGTCTGTCTCCTCATCCGGCAGACATTTGCAGTCTTCATACTTCGTCTGTAAACGCTTTGGCATCGAGGCATAATCGCCGTATTTCTCCAGATCCGCGCACATCTCCCCGTACTCTTCATATAACGGCGTGCCTTCTTCCACAATCAGGCTGTACGCGGAAATGTGTTCCGGTTCAAGGCTGCAGACGAACCGCAACGTCTCCTGCCAGCTCTCCTCCGACTGTCCCGGAAGCGCCGACATCAGATCGACATTGATATTGTCAAATCCAGCGTCCCGCGCAGCACGAAAGCTCTGCAAAAACTGCTCCCGCGTATGAATCCGCCCTAAAAGCCGCAATTCCTCCTCCGAAGCCGACTGCAGCCCCAGACTCAGGCGGCTGACCCCTGCATTCCGGTAACCGGCTGCCGAATCTGGTGTCAATGTCCCCGGATTCGCCTCCATCGTGATCTCCGCATCCGGCTCTACCCGAAAGACCTGCCGGACGGCTGCCAGAATCCGCTCAACCGCCGATGGCGGAAGCAGAGACGGCGTTCCGCCGCCGATAAAGATCGTCTCCACCGTCCGCCCTGCCAGATTTAGCCGCGGCGCCGCATTTTCAGGACACTGCCCTGCATCCTCTTCCGGAATGCTTTCAATCTCCCGGATCAGCTGATCCACATATTTCTCCCGCACGCACGCATCGGACGCAAACGAGAGAAAATCACAGTAGCGGCATTTGCGGACGCAGAACGGGATGTGTATATATAATTCCATTATTCCTCGTCCAGCTTCAGGACGCTCATAAATGCCTTCTGCGGAATCTCTACGTTTCCGATCTGACGCATACGTTTCTTTCCTTCCTTCTGCTTCTCCAGAAGTTTTCTCTTTCGGGAAATATCGCCACCGTAGCATTTTGCCAGAACGTCCTTCCGCATTGCCTTGACCGTCTCGCGGGCAATGATCTTTCCACCGACCGCCGCCTGGATTGGAATCTCAAATAAATGACGCGGAATCTCATCCTTGAGCTTCTCGCACATTTTTCTGCCGCGCTCATATGCCGAACCTTCGAATACGATGAAAGAGAGCGCGTCCACTTCCTCGCGGTTGACGAGAATATCCAGTTTTACCAGCTTGGATTCCTCGTAGCCCTTTAACTCATAATCAAACGACGCGTAACCGCGGGAGCGCGATTTCAATGCATCGAAGAAATCATAAATAATCTCATTTAACGGAAGTTCATATTTCAGCAGCGCACGGCTCGCCTCAATATACTCCATTCCCAGGTAAACGCCGCGGCGCTCCTGGCACAGCGTCATGATCGCACCGACAAACTCGGTCGTAACCATGATCTCCGCCGACACGATCGGCTCTTCCATATAGGCAATCTCGGACGGATCCGGGAGGTTTGACGGGTTTGTCAGCTCAATCATATCGCCGTTCGTCTTGTGCACCCGGTATACAACACCTGGCGCCGTTGTCACAAGATCCAGATTGTACTCGCGTTCCAGGCGTTCCTGGATAATATCCAGATGGAGAAGCCCCAGGAAACCACACCGGAAACCAAAGCCCAGCGCTACCGATGTCTCTGGCTCAAAATAGAGCGCTGCATCGTTGAGCTGCAATTTTTCCAGCGCGTCCCGCAGATCCGGATATTTCGCACCATCCGCCGGATAAAGACCGCAGTATACCATCGGCGTTACCTTCTTGTAACCCGGAAGCGGCTCTGCACATGGGTTGTCCAGATCGGTAATCGTATCGCCCACGCGGGTATCCTGCACATTTTTAATACTGGCAGTCACATAGCCAACCATACCGGCTGAAAGCTCTTCGCACGGAATAAACTGACCTGCGCCAAAATATCCAACCTCCACAACCTCGGCAGCCGCTCCGGTCGCCATCATTTTCATGCGTGTGCCTTTTTTGATCGTACCGTTCTTCACACGGCAGAATACGATAACGCCCTTGTAAGAATCATACAGGGAGTCGAAAATAAGCGCCTGCAACGATGCCTCCGGATCGCCCGCCGGTGCCGGGATCTTCTGCACGATCTCCTCCAGAACTGCCTCGACATTTAAGCCGGTCTTCGCAGAAATACGCGGTGCATCTGACGCCTCCAGACCGATCACATCCTCGATCTCCGCTGCCACGCGCTCCGGATCCGCACTCGGCAGATCGATCTTATTTAACACCGGAATGACCTCCAGATCATGATCCAGCGCCAGATATACATTCGCCAGCGTCTGCGCCTCGATTCCCTGTGCCGCATCCACAACCAGAATCGCACCGTCGCACGCCGCCAGGCTTCGGGAAACCTCGTAGTTAAAGTCCACATGTCCAGGCGTGTCGATTAGGTTAAAAATGTACTCCTGACCGTCTTTCGCCTTATATACCGTGCGGACTGCCTGCGACTTGATGGTAATACCTCTCTCCCGCTCCAGATCCATGTTATCAAGCACCTGCGCCTGCATCTCACGGCTCGTTAAAAGTCCCGTCATCTCAATAATACGATCTGCCAGCGTTGATTTGCCGTGATCGATATGTGCAATGATGCAGAAATTTCTGATTTTGCTCTGATCTATAATTGCCATCCGTTCATTCCTCTCTCTGTATCACTTTGTTTGGCAGCAACATGTTTGCTGCGATATCTTATTTTTTATTTAAAATCATCTTTTATAATAAATAACACCTGATCTAAATGAATATACCATTTTTTCAGGTACGCCGCAAGTCCTGAAATAGAAAAAGCCTTGACTAAAAGCCTTGCCATTAGCCTGTCAGCACCTGATCCAGAAGCTGCGCCAGCGGATCCATCGCATTGACCGCCTCTTCATATGTATTCGTCTGTGCTCCGACCTCAATCAACGCCGAGCGCGGGCGTAAATGTAGATTGTAACGAAGCCCCTTTAAATAAATCGTCCGCGTAAACCTAGGATATATCTGATCGGCATTCCACTTCATCTGAAAACTGAACGCCAGATTTTCCTTCCGGCAGGGATTTGCCAGATACTCAATCGGTCCGTCCGGCGTCTCGCTGGTACCGTTGAAAAACATGATCTGTGCCGTTGGTTTCCCTTCTATCTGCGTGACTAGATGCGTCTGCTCGCTGACACCGTCCCGGTGCACATCTAAAATCACCTGAATCGACGGGTATTTCTGCAAAAGGTTCGTGACACCCTCGCAGGCATATGTATAGGCACGGCTCCGGTCTAGATGCCCCGACTTCATATCATAGGCAGTTGTATCGTGCCAGACCTGATATCCTTTCGCCCGCAGCCGTTTTGCCAGCTCTTCCCCCAGAGACACCACCGCGCCCTTTCCGTCGCTTCCCGCATAATCTCTATAATTTTCCTGCGAATGGGTATGATAAATCAAGATCTGTGGTCCGTCCGCCTCGTCCTTCCTGATTGTCAGATCCATCGACAAAAATGTCTCTGCGTTCATCAGGCTCCGGTCAATCGACGCCGTCGGGTGGATTGTAAAAAAATGCTGGATCAGATAATCATAATCTTCCAGCTTTTTCCGCAGACGCGGGCTGTCCACCAGTGCGGCAGGATTTGCCCTCTCTGTCTTTTCTCCATTCTTTCCAGCACTATACAGCCTCTCTTCGTCCGTCTCTCCGCCGCCCTGTCTCCCACTTTCATGAACAAGCCCGTTCCATTTTCCAAGTAAAGTTCCATCCACCAGCCTACTCCCGGAAAACTGTGCCAGGAAATCCGTATACTCCTGCCGGACTTCCTGTTCTTCCAGATATTTATAATAGGACGGATCGGCTTCTCCCTGCGTCTGTTTCTTCCACCCGGCAAGTCTATGCCTTTTCCCATCCTCCGAATCTGGTATATCCCGCAAATTAGTCCCCCAGACCGGATACCAGGACCTTACCACCGCATTCTGCACAGCTGTCCAGATGAATGCACGCATCTTCCAGCCGACTGTCAGCAAAAACAGAACCATCAGGAGCCCGGCTGCCCTCTGCCACCACCGCACCGCATTCATCTCCCTTCTTTCCTGTTCTATCCTATGCGGTTAGCAAAGTGTAGTTTCCTGTTTGGTTCTGTTTTTCAATCTGGCATTTGTTCAGTGTTATCTTTCTTCCTCCAGCCGTTCCATTGCCCGCCGGATCCCCTCGGCGATTGCAGCGCTCAGCTTGCAGATACGCTCGTCCATGTCCTGCGGGGTCACAAACATCGCTCCAAATTCAGGTTCCAGAAGTTCCCGGATCAGCTCATACTGGCTGTCCGAATCCAGTTCCCGGATGTATTCACCGTACCGGCTGCCCTCTTTTGAGGCGGTTAGTGTCCGCACTAACGCATTGACCGTCCCGTGAACGATCGCCGCCGCGCCCACAACCGTCGGAACGCCGATCGCGATTACCGGCACGCCGAGATTTTCCCGCGTCATTCCCCGGCGGTGGTTGCCGACGCCGGAACCCGGATGAATTCCTGTATCCGTCAGCTGAATGGTGCTTGCCAGACGGTGGACGTTTCGCGCCGCCAGCGCGTCGACCGCGATCACCAGATCCGGGCGGCTCTCCCGCACGACGCCGCGGACAATTTCTGCCGTCTCCATCCCTGTCTGTGCCATCACCCCTGGATGGATACCGCTGAGAACCGGATGCACCGTCCGCCCCGCTTTCTCAGCCGTATAGAGGTATGTGCCATTTCTTCTGCCTGGCTCCGTCCGCAGATGGCGGTTCATCGAAAGCCCATCCACCACGCGCGGTCCCAGCGAATCCGGCGTCACCTGCCGGTTTCCCAGTCCCGCTACCAGAATCGAAAGTCCGGCCATGGTTGAAGCACAGTTTTTCCGGATCAGAGACGCCAGCTGCCGTCCTAACTCCCCGGCAGCCGCCTCACAGTATGCGTCCTCTGTCTCCGACAGCCCCGGATCTTCCATCGTCAGGTAGGTTCCCATCGGCTTTCCCATTGATTCCGCACCTTTTTCGTTCAAAATCGAGACTTCCGTCATCCGGATCGAACTGCCATGACAGCGCCATTCCCGCAGCGCCACACCGCCGATTTCGCCCCCATCCCCCTCAAAACTTTCTCTCTCCTCCAACGCCAGATCCGTCCGATTTTCAAACATGGCTGCTCCCTTCTATCTCACAACTCAATCACAACCCGCACCACTATAAGGCTTAAATTCCATCCTGTCACTTTTTACTTCAAGATAGCCTTATTATTTTTCTCAATTCGTAACTGTTCAGTATCTTCACAGTCACGCGCAAAAATCCATTAAAAATTGCCTACGGCAATGGGATTTTTGCCTGCTGGCCCATGTTTTCGTACGGTCAGCGCAGTAAATGCGCAGACCTACTGAACAGTTACCTCAATTCTTATATTTTCCAGAAATATATGTTTTATTCTCTCAAAAAATCCTAACGTAAAAAACTGCGCCACCCAGCCCAGATATTTGACATCGCCCGCAAGGATAGGCGCCGCCTGATATCCGGTCAGATACCGCAGTTTATACGTTTATTTTTCGAATTTTTCTAAAACTCTATTCTATTTCTCGCCGTCCGCACTCTCCACCGGCGTTACTGTTCACACATGTGTGCTCAGCAACGGGATTTTGCCGATGCTACGCATTCCAAATCGGCAAAATCTGCTGCCGGAACTGTATCGTACGGAATTTTCAGTTCAGAAAATTCCTACCTGTGAACAATTACCCACCGGCATCTATTCCCCCGGATGTTCCACCTTCCAGATCTCCGTCTCCAGATAGTTCCAGATCTCTTCTCTGCCCTGTTTTGTCTCGGCGGAGAACGGAATCATCATCACTTCGGTGCCGACTCCCAGACCTGTTCTGAGAATCTTTAACTGTTTCTGGAGCTGGCTGCGCTTGATCTTGTCAGCCTTGGTCGCAATCAGGATCGGCTGGAAGCCCTGGGAAACGATCCAGTCGTACATGAGTTTGTCGTTTGAAGACGGCTCATGACGGATATCAATCAGCAGGAAGACGCAGCGAAGCATCTGCGATTTGTGCAGATAATTCTCAATCATCTTGCCCCACTTTGCCTTGACCTCAACGCTCGCGCGCGCGTAGCCGTACCCTGGCAGATCGACGTAGTAAAACGCGTCGTTGATATGGTAAAAATTGATCGTCTGGGTCTTGCCCGGCTGCGAGGATGTTCTCGCATAGGATCGGCGGTTCATCAGCGCATTGATCAGGGACGATTTGCCGACGTTTGATTTGCCTGCAAACGCGAATTCAGGCTGTGTATTTGCCGGCAGCTTACTGGTGATACCGCAGACGGTTTCCAGATTTACATCTTTTATAATCATATTTTTTCTCCTACTAAACCGCTATTTCTCCGGTACAAATGCCTCTCGGATGACTTCGTTCATCTCCTTGATGTATACGATCTCCATTCCTTTCGTGATTTCCTTCGAAAGTTCCTCGACATCCGGCTGATTTTTCGCCGGTACCAGTACCTTTTCCACCTGCGCCATGCGGGCTGCGAGCAGTTTTTCTTTCAGACCGCCGATCATCAGCACATGACCGCGCAGCGTTACCTCGCCGGTCATCGCCACACGCGGCAGTACCTTCCGTCCTGTCACCGCCGACAGCATCGCCGTTGCCATCGTGATTCCGGCCGACGGACCATCCTTCGGCACCGCGCCCTCCGGGATATGCAGGTGAATATCGTGTTTCTCGAAATAGTTCTCCTTCACGCCGTAATCAGATGCAACCGAACGCACATAGGTCAGTGCAATCTGCGCCGACTCCTTCATGACATCGCCCATCTGACCCGTCATCTGCAGCACGCCTTTGCCCGGCATGACATTGACCTCGATCTGCAGTGTATCGCCGCCGACGCTCGTCCACGCCAGACCGCGCACGATACCGACCTGTGCCTCATTTCCGGCTGCATCGAAGAAGACTTTCTCGCGTCCCAGATAATGATCCAGATTCCGCTCTGTCACTCGGATCGACGGTTTCTTCTTCTCCAGCACCTCTCTGGCTGCCTTGCGGCAGATATCGCCAACCCGGCGCTCCAGATTCCTGACTCCAGCTTCCCTGGTGTAGCTGTGAATCATTTTCTCCAGCGCCGGACCCGTGATATTTAACTGTTCCTTCGAAAGACCATTCTTCTCCAGCTGTTTCGGAATCAGATAGTCTTTTGCAATGTGATATTTTTCATTTTCCGTGTAACTATTGACTTCAATCAGCTCCATACGGTCCAGCAGCGGTCCAGGGATCGTCTGCGTTGTATTCGCCGTCGCGATAAATAATACCTCCGACAGGTCAATCGGGATCTCCACATAATGGTCGCGGAATTTCACATTCTGCTCGCTGTCCAGCACCTCTAAGAGCGCCGAGGATGTATCTCCCTTATAATCACTGCTGACTTTGTCGATCTCATCCAGCAGCATCAGCGGATTGGTAACCCCTGCCTGCTTGAGCCCTTCCACGATGCGTCCCGGCATCGCGCCGACGTAGGTCTTTCTGTGACCGCGGATCTCCGCCTCGTCGCGCACGCCGCCCAGGCTGATGCGGACATATTTGCGTCCCATCGCCTTCGCAATCGAACGAGCGATCGAAGTTTTACCGGTTCCAGGCGGTCCCACCAGACAAAGGATCGGGCTGGTGCCCTTCTTCGTCAGGATGCGGACTGCCAGGTATTCCAGCACGCGCTCTTTGACCTTTTCCAGACCATAATGGTCGGCTTCCAGAATCTCTTCCGCATGCTTCAGGCTCGCGTTATCCTTCGTCATTTTGTTCCACGGCAGTTCCAGCACCGTTTCCAGATATGTCCGGATCACATTCGCATCCTGGCTGCCAGCCGGCATATTCTGGAAACGGTTGATCTCCTTGCGGATCCGCTCCTTTACTTCCACGCTGGCTTTGATCTTCTTCAACTGTTCCTTCATCTCATCCGCATCAGAGACCGGATTTTCCTCTCCCAGCTCCTCCCGGATCACACGCAGCTGTTCCCGCAGAATATAATCACGCTGATTTTTATCCAGCGCCGCCCTTACCTTCGTCTGAAACTCGCGTTTCACGCGGTAAACCTCTAATTCCGTCAGCAGAAGCTGCAGCTCTGTCTCATACATCTCCGTCAGCGTCCGGCATTCCAGCACCGACTGGCGCGCTTCATAGTTCCACGGGAACTGGGCTGATATCTGGTTCATTAATTCGGTCAGATCTGGCTGTGCAATCAACGGACTTAATACTTCACGTCCCGCTGCCACATTTAATTTTCCGTATTCTTCCAGCTTTTCTTTCAGAATCCGGAGCATCGCCTCTTTCTGAATCGTGTCCAGATCGTCCTCGACCGGATCCAGAATCTCCACGATCGCAGTGCAGCATGACTCGCCCTTCTCCATCTCCAGAAGCTTGGCTCTCTCCTGCCCTTCCACCGTGACGCGCACCATGCCGCCCGGCATCTTGACAAGCTGTTTCACGTAGCCAATCGTTCCTACCTGAAAAATCCCATCAATATCCGGGATCACCTCATCCGGCTGCTTCTGCGTCGCCAGAAATACTCGCTGATCGCCCACCATAGCCTGCTCCACCGCCGCGATGGATTTATCCCGGATGATATCGAAATTTACCGTCATCTGCGGCAGCACGGTCAGTCCGCGCAGCGCGATCATCGGCATTGTCAGTTTCTTATCTTCCATAACACCTTTATCTTTCTTACATCAAACGTATCGTTATTTCCTGTGAAAAGAAAAACAGGGGTCTGCCTATGGCAGTTCGCCATCTCACAGACCCCATTAACAGCCGCCATTCTCAAGCTGCTGCATTTATTTTCCTTTACATTTACGCAATCTCGCCGGTTCTGTCTTTCTTAGAACGTCCTGTAAAAGACTTGCGGGGCACCGTATTGTCGCGATATACCAGCTCCGGCGCACTCTTTCCCTCGACTACGTCTTTGGTAATCGTGCAGATGCCGATCGTGGAATCGGACGGAATCTCATACATGGTATCCATCATCAGGGACTCCATGATAGAACGAAGTCCTCTGGCTCCCGTCTTTCTCTCGACTGCCATGTGGGCGATCGCCATCAGCGCATCATCCGTGAACTCCAGCTTCACGCCGTCCAGATCGAGAAGCGCCTGATACTGCTTGATCAGCGCATTCTTCGGCTCTCTTAAAATGCGGACCAGCGCCTCCTCATTGAGCGTCTGGAGCGATACCGTGATTGGCACACGACCGATAAACTCCGGAATCAGACCAAACTTCGTCAGATCCTGCGGCATTACCTGTTTCAGAAGCTCATCGATATCCTGATGCTTGCGATCCACAATATCGGAGTTAAATCCGATAGAACCGGCACCTAAACGGCTGTCGATGATCTTCTCCAGACCGTCAAATGCACCGCCGCAGATGAACAGGATGTTGGTCGTATCGATCTGAATCAGTTCCTGCTGCGGATGCTTTCTGCCGCCCTGCGGCGGAACACTGGCAATGGTTCCTTCCAGAATCTTTAAAAGCGCCTGCTGTACACCCTCGCCCGATACATCGCGGGTGATAGATACATTTTCAGACTTCTTCGTAATTTTATCAATCTCATCAATATAAATGATGCCGTACTCTGCCTTGCTGACGTCGTAATCAGCCGCCTGGATGATCTTCAAGAGAATGTTCTCTACATCCTCGCCGACATATCCAGCCTCGGTCAGAGTGGTCGCATCCGCGATGGCAAACGGTACATTTAAGATCTTCGCCAGCGTCTGCGCCAGGTATGTCTTACCGGAACCCGTCGGTCCTAACATCAGGATATTGCTCTTCTGAAGCTCTACATCCTGCGTGGATTTGGACATAACTCTCTTGTAATGGTTATAAACCGCTACAGAGAGCACCTTCTTGGCATCGTCCTGTCCGATAACATACTCATCCATAAATTCTTTTATTTCCTTCGGCTTCAGCAGGTTGATTCCGCTGAAATCCGGTCCTTTTTCCTGATCGGCAAATTCCTCTTCCAGAATCTCCGAGCAGAGTTCGATACAGTCATCGCAGATATATACATTATCTGTGCCAGCGATCAGTTTTCTAACCTGATCCTGTGTCTTGCCGCAAAATGAGCAGCGTATTTTGTCGTCTGTTCTGCCTGGCATACTTCCACCTTGTTCCTTTCTATTATTCCATCCAGAAATCTAATTAGTGGTTGGTAATGACACAATCAATCAGACCATACTCTTTCGCCTGCTCTGCTGTCATGTAATTATCACGCTCTGTATCACGCACGATCACGTCATACGGCTGGCCTGTATTGGCTGCCAGAATCTCGTTTAATTTCTTCTTGGTACGAAGAATATTCTCCGCTACGATCTGGATCTCGGTTGCCTGTCCTCTCGCGCCGCCGGATGGCTGGTGAATCATCACTTCTGCGTTCGGAAGTGCATATCTCTTTCCTTTGGTACCGCCGGAAAGCAGGAATGCGCCCATGCTGGCTGCCATACCCAGACAGATGGTAGATACATCACATTTGATATAATTCATCGTGTCATAGATCGCCATACCTGCGGTAACAGAACCGCCCGGGCTGTTGATATATAAGCTGATATCCTTATTCGGATCCTCTGCCTCCAGGAACAGAAGCTGTGCTACAACCAGGCTGGCTGTCACATCATTTACTTCCTCTCCCAGGAAAATGATACGATCTTTAAGCAAACGGGAGTAAATGTCATACGTCCGCTCGCCGCGGCTGGTGGATTCAAGGACATAAGGTACTAAACTCATGATTCTTCCTCCTATAATTGAGAATGAATGTTTATGGCAAAAATTGTTACAGTTCACACGCGTGCAAACTGTAACAGGATTTTGCTGATGCTTCGCATTCCAAATCAGCAAAATCTGCTGCCACTATGTTATCGCACGGCACTTTCGGTTCCAAAAGTGCCTACCTGTGAACAGTAATACAAAATTCTATGATGCCTCAGGACACCATAGAATTCTGCCTTATTTCAGTATTCGCTTTTATCGGTTTGATTAAGCAAGCTTTGCCTGCTCTACCAGTAAATCGATCGCTGCCTGAACTTTCAGGTCCTCACGGATCTGCTCTTTCTCGCGCTCACCCATCATTTCTTTCAGCTTAGCGCCTTCCAGTTTGTAGGATGCTGCGATCTCGTTGATCTGCTCGTCAAGCTTCTCATCGGAAACTTCTACGTTCTCAACTTCAACTACTTTCTCAAGAACCAGTCTGGTCTTGATTCTCTTCTCTGCTTCCGGACGCATCTGCTCCATCAGCTTCTCCGGTGTCATGCCGGTATATTTCATGTAATCGTTGATGTTTAAGCCCTGGCTCTGCAGACGGCGAGCGTAGTTCTCTACCATCTCTCTTGCCTGAGTGTCAACCATCGGCTGCGGCAGTTCCATCTGAGCGTTCTCAACTACTTTTTCGATTACGTTGTTCTCGTTCTCTACTTTAGCATCCTGCTCTTTCTTCTCCTGCAGTTTCTTGCGGATGTCTGCTTTGTACTCATCCAGAGTATCGAAATCAGATACTTCGCTTGCGAACTCATCGTTCAGCTCCGGAAGCTCGTTTCTCTTAACTTCTTTGATGGTTACAACGAACTTAGCCGGTTTGCCAGCCAGCTCATCTGCATGGTACTCAGCCGGGAAAGTAACGTTTACGTCACAGGTCTCGCCTTTTTTCTTGCCGATTAACTGATCCTCAAAGCCCTCGATGAAGGAATGGGAACCGATTACCAGCGGATAATCTGTACCAGCGCCGCCGTCAAATGTCTTGTCATCAATGTAGCCAGTGAAGTCGATGATAGTGTTGTCGCCGTCCTCGATTGCGCCGTCTTCTACGTCGATCAGTCTGCCGTTTTTCTTACGTGCTGCAGTCAGCTCGTTCTCTACATCCTCGTCTGTCACAACAGCTTCTGCCTTCTTAACTTCTACGCCTTTGTACTCGCCCAGAGTTACTTCCGGTTTCAGAGCTACGGTTGCCTCGTAGATGAATGCCTTACCTTTTTCGATCTGAGTCACTTTGATCTCCGGAGTGGAAACGATCTCTTCCTTGCTCTCCTCTGCTGCCTTCGGATAAGATGCGTCGATCACTTCGTTTGCTGCATCCTCATAGAAAATGCCAGCGCCATACATCTTCTCCAGCATAGCTAACGGTGCTTTACCTTTACGGAATCCCGGGATGCTGAATTTGTTTTTGTTCTTGTTGTACGCATTTTTGATTGCTGCATCAAACTCTTCAGCCGGAACTTCGATGGTCAGCTTTGCCATGTTCTTCTCTAATTTTTCTACCTGTAAACTCATTTTAAGGGGTCCTCCTTGCTTCTATATGTGAACCGCCATTCTACCGGGCGTTACACTTCAAGATAGCATTATAGCATATCTGCGTGCTAAATACTAGCGGAAAATATAATTTTGCGTTCACTTTTTGCGGGTTTATGAGTGGTTTTAGGTGGGTTTTATGCCATTTTTGATGCATTTTCTGTATGTTTCTAAGTTGAAACTACACCTGGTCATACTGAATTGAATCTTTGACCTGTAATGCTACCGGGCGATCGACTAAGAGCGATGCTAGCTCAATTCCCAGATCCAGCGCATATCCAAGTCCACGCGCCGTTGTGATATTGCCGTCCGTCACAACGCCCGCACCCGTCAGCTTCGCACCGGTCAGGGCATCCTCAAAGCCCGGATAGCAGGTTGCCTTCTTGTCCTTCAAAAGCCCCAGCTGCCCCAGAATGCTCGGAGCCGCACAGATCGCTGCCAGGCGTTTTCCAGCAGCATCTGCCTGCACCAGTGCATCGCAGAGCGGTTTGCACGCCATCAGATTTTTCGTTCCCGGCATACCGCCCGGAAGAAACAGAAGATCCGCTTTCATCGGATCAATCTCATGCAGCAGGGTGTCTGCATGAATGCCAAATCCATGTGCGCCCTTCACCTCTTTTTTACCCGTAATCGAAACCAGTTTTACCTTCACACCCGCGCGGATCAGCACGTCCGCCGTCGCCAGACATTCCACTTCTTCCAGTCCATCTGCTAAAAATGCGTATACTACAGCCATGATTATTTCCTCCTGTTCTTTATTTTTATAAGACTTTTTATATAAATTTTTTTATTTTCCACAAAGCAATCATTTTTTCTTTTTAGATATCAGAAAATCATTGCAACTGTTCAATTCGTTCACTTTTTTATTCTTCATGAACCGCATTCGTTGTTTTTCCAGCTTTTCCTTTTGAAAATGCCTTTACTAGCACCCACACATTCACCGCCTCGTCAAGAATCAGGCTCAAAATCCAGCCACAGAGCACATCGACCAGCGAATGCTGTTTGATGAACATGGTTGAAAGACAAATCAGAATCGTGACAATCCACGAAAGTGTACGGATCGGTTTCTTGTTCCGCACACTTGCCGCGTGGCAGATCGTCAGATGTACCGCCACAGTGCTCGATACATGGATCGACGGGCAGACATTGTTCGGCGGATCCACCCTCCGCAGAAACCGCACAATCTGCGCGCAGAAATTCTGTGATGTGATCTCCTGCCGCAGATTTAAACCGTTTGGTGCCAGCAGGTAGACAAATAAGCAAAAGGTTGCTCCTGCAAACATCACAAAACAAAGCCGCAGATACGCCTCCCGGTCCCGAATCATAAAATAAAGCATAAACACCGGCACCCACGCGTACCACAGAAAATACGGCAGTACAAACCATTCATTAAACGGTATCAGGTCATCGACCGCACAATGTATAATATGAACATCCGATGGTTCATGCAGCTCCAGCAGAAAAAATCCTGACAGAAACACCAGCATATAGAGTCCTGCCAGACAGTAGCGGTGCGTTTTGATCCAATTCATTACTTGTTTTATCATTAATAATATACCTTTGTATTGTTCTTTCGTTTTTATTCTTTCGTTTTTAATACCAGGTTTTCCGCCAGCGCCAGACGGCTGTTCTGGTACTCGCCCGTAAACGTCACCTCGCGCCCGAACCATTCCGGCGGCACAAAGGCAAGTGCGGCTTCCTCACTTGGAAATTCAACCTCCGCCAGCTTCAATCCCTCATATTCACCTAAAAAAATGTCCAGCTCAATCGTGTACTCCGTTCCTTCCATCGGAATCAGATAACGCTTTTTCGTCAGAATCCTGCCGTCAGCCTTCGAACGGAGATGCTCATAGGATTCCTTCGTCAGCGGCAGATTGTATTCCTCCCGCGCCATCAGTCCTTTGGATTTGTAGGTCAGATAATAGGTGTCATCCTCCTGACGGACACGCACGACCGGAGCAGTGCTTAGATATGCCTGCTCGATCTGGTGGAAGGGGTATCCGGCTATATCAAATGGAATGTGACTAATTAAATATTTGCGTTCGATTTCCATAAAATTAGTTGTCCTTTTTATATTTCTTAAAAAGTCTTAACAAAAGTACCGTATTTCTCCAAAATGAGAAAGCCATTTTTCTATAATTTCTTCACTGTTGGCCTCTATCACCCGAATCATACTGTTCAAAATTTGGGCTGATATTTTGGAAGAATTGTGGCTGAGCAATGCCTTGCCCGTACTGGTTATCCACACTTTTGTCGCATTTGAAGTTGCTCTTCCCTCTGCAATATGGACATGCACCGGTTCCAGCGGCTCATTTTCATTCGACCAAAAATATACAATATATGGTCCAATCCTAAAAATTTGCGGCACTCAGAATTCCTCCCTCTTGTGAAAACTCCATAATCAAGTGTGCATTTTCCCGAATCAGTTTCTTGAAATAACTCATTTCCATATCTGAATAACCATTTATATTCTCCCACTTGTAATCTGGCAAATAGCATATCGCATTGTGAAATCCATCTTTTTCATCGGGTGTTTCTATATAAACTTTAACCCTGCCATCTGCCCGCATTTCAGAATGGGTAATTTCCGTATCATCATTTAAGGTCATAAATGGGTACATCATCTTTCTTCCTCCTCTCATTTATCCTCAAAACAGTTTTAACCACGGCTGCTTTCTACTTATTCAGCATCCCCATCACCACAACCACCACAAACAGTACCACCATCACGCCGATAAAAATATCCATCGTCCGCACAGAGACATGCACATGGTCATAGATGCGCTCTTTGATGGTCTTTTCTTTCATGAGTTCCAGCTCCCGGCGGAGCTTTTCATTCTCCGCTTCCAGTTCCTCCAGAGTTTTATCTGCCGTCTCCTCTGCCGCTTCTTTCGCCGTCTCCAGTTTTTCGCTCACTGTTTCTTTTATCGTCTCATTCTTTTCCAGCATTTCGTTTTCGCTCATCCTTGTTCCTTTCAGAATATGGCTTGTTTTCTCTGCTGCTCACTCTGAAACAGCCTCTTCTCTTATTATATCCATAAAAATAAGTTCAGGCAATCCAAAAATATTTTTCCGTCACTGTCAAAGCAAGCGCTGGCACGCCATCTCGTCCACCATCCCCCTGCCGATTACAACTTTTCAGATTTATACAAGAAAAAATCCTGCCCGGCAGGGCTGTTTATATAATAGGAGATTCCAACGGATTCTCCCATTATATAAAAAACTCCCCCGCCATGCATCCATGGAGAGGGAGTTTTGGATTTGTTTTCAATATTTATGTACGGTTCCCGACGACTTTTCATATGGTACATACATTCTCGTCAGAACACAGTTAATCTTATTACTTCTTCGCAATGTACTTACGGATATCCAGTGCAATCGCAACAACGATAACGATACCCTGTGCGATATACTGGTAGTTCGGGTCGATGCCAAGGAACTGCAGACAGGTCTTTAAGAACTCGAATACAAGTACACCGATGATAACACCGGAGATACGTCCGATACCACCGTTTACAGATACACCACCGATGGTACAAGCTGCAATAGCCTCCAGCTCGTAACCGTTACCGGTATTTACACCGGCACCACCAGATTTAGCTCCCAGAAGGAAACCTGCGATAGCATACAGTGCAGTAGCTGTTACATAGATGATGATCTTGGTTTTCTTAACATTTACACCAGCAACCTCTGCTGCTGCCTCGTTGCCGCCGATTGCATACATATATTTACCATGGCGGGTGTAGTTAAATACGAACCACATGATCGCGCCGATGACAAATGCAATGATGAACAGGTACGGAATACCGAAGAAGTTACCATTTGCAATGATGGTATACTCCTGACGATAACCGCCTAACGGAACGGATTTTGTGTAAACCAGGTTGATACCGTATACGATCATCTGCATACCCAGGGTACCGATGAAAGCCGGTACATTCAGGTAAGCAACTACGATACCATTGATAAGACCAAATACACAGCAGATAGCAATACAGATAAGGAGAATCAGCCATACGTTCTGCTCGCCAAATCCTTTGGTAAGTTCAAAATGTCCGCTGTAATCACTCTTCTGGAGCAGAGTACCTGCCAGGCAGGCAGAAAGTCCAACCAGACGTCCTGCAGAAAGGTCGGTACCTTTCGTAATCAGACAGCCGGATACGCCGACTGCGATGATGAAACGGCATGCTACGTTGATGGAAATGTTGCTAAAGTTGCTACGGCTGAAGAAGTTCTGTTTTGTCACACCAACAAAGAGAACCATCAACAGGATCAGAATAACGATACCGTTATTGATCAATATATCTTTTACATTCAGTTGTTTCTTATCCATTCTCTCTTCCTCCTTTAGAACTTAGTCGCGTAGCTCATGATACGCTCCTGAGTTGCTTCCTCACCCTGTACCTCACCGGTAATGTGACCATTACACATGACAAGGATACGGTTCGACATACCAATCAGCTCCGGCATCTCAGATGAAATCATGATGATACCTTTGCCCTGCTTTGCCAGGTCAATCATGATCTGGTAGATCTCGTACTTGGCACCAACGTCGATACCACGGGTCGGCTCATCCATGATGAGGATATCCGGGTTGTTGGCCAGCCAGCGGGAAATCAGAACCTTCTGCTGGTTACCGCCTGAAAGTGACTGAATCAGTGTCTTACTGCTCGGCGTCTTGATTGAAAGCTTTGCCACGTTATCCTTGACAAGCTGCTCAATCTTTTTCTTATTCAGTTTGATACCATAGTGTAAATACTGATCCAGGGAGGAAATTGATACATTATCTGCAATGGACAGACATCCCAGAATACCAGTTCCGCGTCGGTCCTCGGTAATCATACCGATACCGCCCCGGATTGCATCCTGCGGACGCTTAATGTTCATTTTCTTACCCTTAATATAAACTTCTCCGGATTTAATATGACGCATACCGAAGATACCTTCCATCAGTTCCGTTCTCTGAGCACCTACCAGGCCGCCGAATCCAAGAATCTCGCCTCTTCTAAGGGTGAAGGAGCAATCCTGGAAGGAACGATCATGGATACTGGAATATCCTCTGACATCCAGCAGTACCTCTCCGGCTTTTGTATCATTCTTCGGAGGATAGATATTGGTCAGCTCACGACCAACCATCTGTTTGACGATCTCATCATCCGAAATCTCGTCCATATGCCAGGAACCAACATAGGTGCCGTCTCGCATGATGGTAATATCATCACAAATCTCACGAATCTCCGCCATCTTATGGGAAATATAGATGAGGGATACGCCTCGTGATTTCAGGTCACGGACAATGCGGAAAAGCGCCTCTACCTCATTATCCGTCAAGGAGGAAGTCGGCTCGTCCAGAATTACAACTCTGGCATTTAAGGATACAGCCTTGGCAATCTCGACAGACTGCATCTGGGCGATGGACATGGTTCCCAGTTTTGCCTTCGGGTTATACGGCATCTTAACATCGTCCAGCCATTTTGCTGTCTCTTCAAACATCTTTTTATGGTCGATGACCTGAATCGGACCAAATTTCTTGGTTGGATAACGACCGGTGTACATATTCTCTGCTACCGTTCTCTCAGGTATCGGCTGCAGCTCCTGATGTACCATGGCCAGTCCTCTGTGAAGGGCTTCATCCGGATTGTGGATCTCCACTTTTTCTCCATCCAGATATACCTCACCTTCATCCATATGATAAATACCAAAGAGACATTTCATCAAGGTGGATTTACCAGCGCCGTTTTCTCCCATCAGTGCATGGACGGTGCCGGGACGTACTTTGAGGTTTATCTTGTCCAGAGCTTTTACGCCAGGGAAGCTTTTCGATACCCCGCGCATCTCCAATCTGTACTCTGCCATCCCATTCTCTCCTTTCATAAAATCGGGTGTGCCATCTGCACACCCGACACTTTATTCACTCCCCTGCAGGGGAGTGATATGTTCATAACCGTCCTTCTCTGAACAGCTACAATTATTTAATCATTTCCAGAATATCGCCAGCGTTCTCAGTTGTAACCTTTACATAGTCTACCATGTATACGTTGTCAACATCTTTGCCGTTTACGAAATCAAGAGCTTTGTCAGCTGCTGTATGAGCCTGTCCGAAGTAATCGTTGAATACGGTACCGGTCATCTTGTCGTTCATAACGTTCTCAACAACCTCAACCAGAGCATCAACACCTACCAGGTAGATATCTTTGTTTACAGTTCTTCCAGCTGCCTCGATAGCCTGCAGAGCACCAAGAGCCATAGCATCGTTGTTGCAGAATACAACATCGATCTTGTCGCCGTACTGGGACAGAGCGTTAGCAGTGATCTCCTGACCCTTTGTCTGATCCCAATCACCACGCTGCTTGGTCAGCTCTTCAACCTCTACGCCAGCTGCCTTTAAAGCCTCAACGGATTTCTCAGTTCTGTACTGAGCATCTACGTTCTCCGGATCACCCTGAACCATGATGTAACGAACAACGCCGTCGCCGTCTGCATCACCCTTGTTCTCAAGCTCAGCGATCTCTTCACCCTGATATGTACCGGACTGTCTAGCATCAGCACCTACATAAGTAGCTTTGATGCCGTCGTCAACCCAAGCCTGCTCTCTCTCAGCATCCGGCTCACGGTTGATGTAAACAACCGGGATACCTGCTTCGTTGCAGATGTTGGTTACATCCGGCTCAGAAGAAGCCTGAACCAGGTTGATGATCATAACATCAAATCCCTGAGTAACGAAGTTACGGATCTGGTTCATCTGCTCGGACTGGTCATTCTTACCATCCATGATGGAGATGTTCTCTGCCTTTAAGCCAAGCTCATCTACTAAATATTTCTGAAGTTCGTTTCTATACAGTGTCATGAAGTTATCAGCGAACTGGTAAATAGAAATACCAACTTTAACTTCTGCCGGATCTTTTCCTTCGATTGCTTCTTTAACAGTCTCTGCTGCGTCAGCTGCTGCTGTTGTCTCTTCTGCCGCTGCAGTTGTCTCTGCCGGTTTGCTGGAGCAAGCAGTTACGGAAAATGCCATTGCAGTTGCCAAACCAAGTGCTGCTACTTTTTTCAGTTTCATAATGTTTGTCCTCCCTTAAACTTGCGTATCCGTTTGCGCTGTCCGGATCCACCGAACAGTTAAATTTTCCGCATACACACATTATACAGTTTCGCCGATTCGTCATTTTTTCTTATCGACACCTTTATTATACGGATCGTTTGTACACTTTTCCATATAATTTTCTTGGTTCTTATATAAAATTTTTTTAGATCCTTTGTGATTTTATTCACATATTCTTGTTTTTCCGGTGTGAAACTGTGGGATTTTATGGTAAATCAGCAACAGTCAACGCTTTCTGACTGCATTGATAATAGGTTCCTTCCTCTAATTCGACCTTTTCCTGTACATTTTGACCAAGTGCCTCGGCGGTAGCTATCTCAAAAATCACTTCTGCATACTCGTCGCTGTCGCACTGGACTGTTCCATACAGCTTTCCGCTCTTAAGCCCCTCGATTCCCTGCGGGGTTCCGTCGATGCCGACCACCTTCACACCTCTTGTGTCACCAGCGCGTTCAAGCGCCTCGGCAGCTCCGAGCGCCATCTCATCGTTGTTGCAGATCACCACCTCGATCGCATCCCCAAACTGGCGGATCCACTGTTCCATCAGCGCCGCTGCCTGGCTCCGATCCCAGTTTGCCGAACCACCGGTCAGTTTTTCCAGCGGAATACCTCCGTCGCGCATCGTCTGTACCGACCACTCTGTGCGGATCAGCGAATCCTGATGGCTGCGCTCGCCCTCCAACATCACATATCCCACGGTTCCATCCTCGTTTAAATCAAGACTGCCTGGATTTTCCTGATACGCATCCACCAGAAGTTCTCCCTGCAGAACCGCCGATTCCCGCGCGTCCTCCCCTACATAATAGAGGTGCTCCCATCGTTTCATATCCTCCTCGACCGGTTCGCGGTTGAAAAATACGACCGGCGTCCCGGCATCCATCGCCTTGTTGATGACATACGATGCTGCCGAGCGATCCACCATATTAACACAGATCGCATCGTATTCCAGAGAAAGGAAACGATCTACCTGGCTGTTCTGCGTATTTTGGTTTCCCTTCGGATCCATGATTTCCAGATTGACCTTAATGCCCGTCTGCTGCTCATATTCCTTCGCCTTTTCCTCCAGACTGGAACGGATATTGTTGATAAAGGCATCCTCGCCCCGGTACAGCGTTACACCGATACGGATGCTCTTTTTTTCTGCCGGTTTTGCCACGCTGCATCCATTTAAAAGAAGTGTACCCACTGCCAGAAGTGCCAGCGCCATCTGAATTCTTTTTCCGCTTTTTTTCATTTCTCTATACCCCCCCCCTCCCAGATTTTTAATCAATCGGGTACAGCATCTTCTCATATTTCTTTGACCGCAGCTCATCCTTCTCTATATAGTAGGATTCCAGTGAAAACTGGCTTCTCTCCTGCTCTTTTTCAATCGCCTGCACTGCTTTTTTGACCGCAAAATAGCCCGCGTCAAACTGGTTTGTCACCACCAGCCCCCGGATTGTCCCCTTGTCAAGCTGATCCAGCAGGGACGGCATCATCCCGACACCGTACAGCCCGGAAATGTATTTTCCGTACACGCTGCTTCCGCCGACAATCTCCGCCGCCTCCGCTGTGCTGGCGAAATCCAGTGCCGCCACCACCGCCGTGCCGCTGCCCGGATAAACTGTTTTTTCAATGACGGAACGGTAAGTATCATCGGTGCCGCGCGGCACAATGGTATAGGAAAAGCCCTGTTTTTCCAGCACCTCCGTCAGCCCCTGCTTCATCTCCCCCGCCTTGCCGATATATGGGTTATCTGCAAAGATCCAGACAGGAAGATCGGGGCTCTGTTCCGCCGTAATCGCCTCGCCAAGCTTTCTCCCGGCTGCCGTCCAGTCCATATGAACCGCCCCCTTGACCTCCTCATCCGGTGATAATTCACCCAGCAGGATAATCGGCGTTCCATATGTATTTTCTTCCAGATATTGGCGGCATTCCAGCTCATCAACCGGCTCCAGTATCACTGCCCCGGCACCGTCTGCCGCTTCCCGGCGCACCAGCTCCATCTGCTGTGCCAGATTATCCTTTTCATACAGGGTAATAAAGCTGACATCTACATTATACTCAACCGCCGCCTGATCCACGCCCTTGCGGAAGTTGACGTAATCATCATCCGAAGTATCGCTGATAATCAGGGACACCGGGTAGACCTCCACCTCTTTTTCCTTGATGATCCAATCCGTGGAGGAAAGGAGATACAGCAAAATAAGTCCCACACACAGGATTCCCCAGAGCACCAGCTCCTTTTTTTTTCTCACTCCATATCGCATTGATCTGTCGCCCCCACTTTTACACTTTCTTCTCTTCCAGCACTTTCTCGTAAGGCACTGCCGGAAGATGAATCTTCACCGCGGTTCCCTCATCCGGCTCCGACTCGATCGAAAGACCATATTCCGCGCCGAAATACAGCTTGATCCGCTCGTTGACATTGCGTACCCCGATGCCGGATCCGCGCTTGGATGCCACGTGCGCCGTATCGGTAAAGAGGCTCTCGACCTGTTCCTCCGTCATGCCAAGCCCATTGTCCCGCACCTCCAAATACAGCTCTTTTTCCTCCTGCCAGGCGCGCACGAAGATCTCGCCGTCGCCGTCCATATATTCCATGCCATGGTAGATCGCATTCTCCACCAGCGGCTGCAGCATCAGTTTTAAACTTGCAAGTTCCAAAACCTCATCATCTGACTTGATCGTATAGGTAAACTTATTTTTAAACCGCATCTGTTGGATCATCAGGTAATTCCGGACGTGTTCCAGCTCATCCTTCACAGTAATTAAGCTCTTGCCGCGGCTTAAACTGATACGGAAGAACCGCGCCAGCGCCGTCACCACCTTGACCGCCTCCGTTTTCTGCTCATTTTCAATCATCCAGACAATGATATCGAGCGTATTATAGAGGAAATGCGGATTGATCTGCGACTGCAGCGTATCAAACTCCTGCTTGCGTTTCGCCTCATGCTCACGCACAATATCCTGCATCAGGAGGCGGATCTGACCCGCCATATCACTGATCGATTTTCCCAGATGGCGGATCTCATACGAACCGCCGATGTACACCGGTGCGCTTAAATTGCCCGCCTCCAGGACGCCGACCGATTTTTCCAGCTCGCGGATCGGATTCGTGATCCTCGATGAAATATAAGAGTTAATCAGAGCCAGAATGCACAAAATGAGGGCAATGACAAATACGATAAAAAGCCGGGTTTTGATCGTGTTGAGCGACACGGCATTTTCCGGCGTCACCCCGACCACCTTCCAGCCTGTGTAGCCGATCGTCTTGACCGTCGCCATCCGCTTTTTTCCGGCAAATATCTCCTCATGATTTCCGTCCGAATAGCCGGCTGCCTGTCCATTGTTCTCCTGCACCCAGCCGGAATCCAGAAGCTGCATCTGCGGGTGGTAAAGAATCTCGCCATTTCCGCTGATCATATAGAAATAACCGCCGCGCCCCGTCGTGATGCCGCCAAAGAGCTGTTCCAGGCTCGAATAGCGAATATCGACCAGAAGGACGCCCTGCGAGGTCGAGGTTCCGTGTGTCAGTTCGACCGCCCGCGATAGCGAAATGACCCATCGGTATTGATTTTCCGCATTGTCAAACACATACTGTACGTGCGGCAGGGAAAAATGCTGGTTTTCCGTCCGGTTTAAGGCGCTCCGGAACCATTCTTCCTGCGTCACATCCACCTCATTTTTCAGACGCACCGCCGGGACTGCCTCCAGAAGCGCCCCATCCTCCGAAAACAGGGCAATATTCTCCACATTATCCTTATTATTATCGTAGAGAAGCGTAAATTCACTTCCAAGCGACTGGCTCGACAGATCGGCATTCTTGATCGTGCCATAATAAAGCGAGTCGGACAGCTTCATGATCGTGCGGAGATACGACTCCACAGAGCGCCCCACCTGCGCGATCAGGTTCTGGCTCTCCTCCTGTACTACTTCCGTGACCTGCCGTGACATTCTCTGGTACAGCGACAGGGAGATCAGTACACTCGCCGCCAGCGCCGTGATCGTAAAATAGATAAAGATCATCGACCGGATGCTGGCATCGTCAAAGAGCTTTTTCTTCCAGATCGTCCTTTTTTTACCCATTATGCCTCCCCGCTCCGGTGTGCCGTGCGGTACCGCGTCGGGGAAACACCGAATTTTTTCTTAAATACGTAACTGAAATAGTTCTGCTCCGGGTAGCCGACCTTTTCCGCGATGATATACGTCTTGTCGTCAGTTGCCATCAGAAGCTCGACCGCGCGCCCCAGCCGGACATCGGTCAGATAGGCGATGTACGCCTGTCCCGTCTCCTTCTTAAACATCGTTGAAAAATACGCCGGGCTCATATGCAGATGGCGGCAGATCTTCTCCACCGACAGATCCGGATCTTGAAAATTGTCCTGAATGTACTGCTTCGCCTCGCGGATCACGTTTTTTGTCGTATTGCTCCGCTCTTCTTCCATTCCGGCATTCATCTTGAGCGCCACCTCGGTCAGGTACGGGCGGACATTCTCCATCTTCTGGACGCGCCCCAGAATCTCGAAATAATCATTTTCCACGCCAAACATCTCGCTGATCCGCAGATCATACTGCTGGGAGAGCTGTGTCAGCACATTGATGATCGCAAGCACATACGCCTGATACTGGCGGTAATGCACCCGCGCATCCTCCATCCGGCTCACAATCCCGTCTATCACGGAACGGATCTTTTCCTTCGGTCCAAACTTGACTGCCGCTATAAGCTCCGACTCCATCCGGCTGTCGAACCGGAGTTTTTCATGCCCGGACGGCTCCATATCGCCGATGCAGATCACGCCGCCGGAACCCGTGATCGCACGGTAACCGAGCGCATTGAGTGCAGTGTGGCACGGGCGGCTTAAATCCGTCAGCGAACTGCAGCTCTCGCCCACGCCGATCGTAACCGATACCTCCAGAATTTTCTTCGTCTCCTTGCAGATATCGCCCAGCAGGGCAATCAGTCCGGTCTGCGTATTGTCTTTGTCGATCGCCACCAGAAGGATCGTCTCAAAGGAAGAGTGGAACACAATAAAACGGTACTGCCCTTCCAGTTTTTCCTCAATCAGATTGCGGACGGAAATCGGAATCAGCTCCCGCTGCTGATGCAGCGAAACTGCCTTGTCCACCTTCTCATCCGGTTCCAGATGGATCGCCGCAATCACCCATTTGACCGCACCCGCAACGTCGATCGCATATTCGTTCAGTTTTTCCTCAATCTGCGCTTCCTCCATGCCGCCGTGAATCAGGTCATTCAAAAAATGTTCCCGGATCGCCGGAAGGCTCTTGATATAACTCTCCCGAAGCAGGGTAACATTCCGCTTCTGCTCGATCTCCTCATCGAGATTTTTCTTGATTTTCTTTAAAATCGCCGTCAGCTCTTCGACATTGACCGGCTTTAAAATATATTCGATCACATTGAGCTTGATCGCCTTTTTGGCGTACTCAAATTCATCAAAACCAGAAAAAATCACGATCTTGATGGACGGATATCTCTGCCGTATATTCTCCGCCATCTCCAGCCCGTCCATATATGGCATCCGGATGTCTGTCAGCACAACATCCGGCTCATTCTGCTCGATCTTTTCCAGCGCTTCCTTCCCGTTCTCCGCATCCCCGATCACCTCGAATCCGGCATCCTGCCAGTCGATTTTGCGTATGATGCTTGTCCGTACTTCCTCCTCGTCATCTACCAGCATGATTTTATATGGGTTCATATGGATTCGTCCTTTCAGTTCCTGATGCAATGTTGTTGTGAGCCAGTTTGTCTTAGGACTCTGGAGCTCTGCTACGGTATCCCCATTCCAGCTTTCCCTGACACCTCATGAGGAAGTGGCTGGGCAGGCTGGAATGAGGGGAATTTCTTTCTTTACATTATACCACATCTTTCTTTATTTGTGAGTTTGTGATTTTTCACTGGCAGGTTCCAATTTCTGTAAAGGCGTGCTTCGTCCCCGGGTGCGGGAACCCGGTTCCACACAGCGTCTGCATCCAGTCCGCCGTCCGCGGCAGGCGAGACAGTCTTCATCTATTTCATAAACGGCATTTCCATCAATGATCAGCCGGGTGTTCATAGCTCTGAATCCTTTTCTTTCTTATTTTTTATAATATACTATATGTGGTTTTTCCTGTCCCGGAGCTTTTTTCTTTAAACATTCCCGTTCTTTTTCGGTTCCAAAAGTGCCTACCCGTGAACCAAAACGTCTTTTTTTCCTCTCATCTGCATATATTGAGACAAAGATTTGGGAGGTTTTTTTCGTGAACCAAGATGTTTCTCTCAAAATGACCGAGTTAGACCGCCTGACCTCACTCCCACATATGCAGCTTGTCAAGGCGGCGCTTCCCTATATTCACATCCCGGAACAGCGTTTTTTCTCCCTGTTTGTGAAATTCCGCGAACTAGAAAAGACGATGCAGCTATTTGCTGATCCGGCCGACGGTGAGATCGGAATCTGCTCGGTGGGCGAACACGACAAGGATTCGCCGGTTGATATGCTGAAAGCGATCAAGCCGTATGGCACAGAGGAAGAGCAAAGTTCGATCGATCTGGTCTTAAATTTTATCGAAGGTTCCCGCCTCTATGAATCCTACTGGCAAAATATGCCGCAGACAGCATCCTTTCCGACTTCGCATGATATCCAGAATGATTCACCCAATTCTGATGCAGTTCCGGCATCTGTCCTTTACCCGCAAGCCGAATATTCCCGCAGACAGAAAAAAACCACAGACCGTGCATCTGGCACATCCACTTCAAACAGACAGGAGGCACACACTATGGAATTTCAAAACTGGAAACAGGATCCGAGACTCCGCTCCATGGATCCAGACAAAATAAAACAGATGGAACAGTTAGCCGATCAGGCAAGAAACACGCCGCAAGACAAGCTTCTGCCGCTTCTCATGAGTCTCCGGGGCAGCAACGGTTCCCCGCAATTCTCAACCTCAGAAATGGACACTCTTTTTTCGATCCTGACCGACCAAATGCCCCCAGCGCAGAAACGGCAGGCGGAAATGCTGCGGATGCTGAGCCGTCAGATGGGCGGGGCAAATAAATCATAAAACCAGAGTTGCCACTGCTATTTTTCCAAATCATGCTACAATTCATTTCGATAATGGGAAGCTTGTGATGCAGGCTGAGAGGAAACCAAAAGTTCCGACCCAAAACCTGATTTGGATAATGCCAACGTAGGGACAGATATTTTGAGACACCTGAGCGCCGGATATTGTCCGGCGTTTTTTTATTAGGAAATTATGTCCTATGAAACAAAAAACTCTCATCTGGGGGTTCCTATCTGCTTCCAGATAAAAATCCCCAAATGAGATCTGACTCTCACAGCCTATCTAATTAGTAATTTGCTAAATCGCTCTCATCCTGCACCACCACAATCTTCGTCCCGGTATCCACCTGGCACACAACCTTTTTCATATCTTCCTCCGGAATACTGATGCATCCGGAAGTTCCCGTATTATTCCAGCTCTTCGGGCAATGCAGAAAGATCGCCGATCCCTTTCCCGGTGTACACTCCGGATTATAATCCAGTACCAGGCCATAATTATACTGCGGCGCCTGCGCCATCAGATCCTCCGCCGAATTCCAGTCCTTCTGTACCTGCTTCGTATTTGCCAGCTTGTTATAATACTGGCTGTTTCCGTCATCCACATAATAATCGCCGTCCACGATCTGGTGATACGGCAGAATCGTTCCCGGATTTGCCTTCAGGCCAAATGCCATCGTAAAGCGGTACACACCCGCCGGCGTCTTCTTATCGCCCTCCTGCTTCTGCATCGTGATACCGTTCATGCCGCTGACCGCTTCTTTCGACATCACCTGCACCAGTTTTCCATCTGCATCGCGTTTATACCAGTCCAGACGGCTCTTCGCCGGATCCTGGCGGTTGCCAATCACCACAATCAGCTGCGTTGCATCCTTCGCCGCCTCCAGTGTATTTACATCCCCGTTGTAGCTTGCCGTAAGCGCCGGTCCTGTCGCTTTCTCCGCCGCCATCGCAGCCGCCGGAGCTGCCGCACTCATCAACATGCCTGCTGCCAATACTACCATTGCTTTCCGCTTCATTCTCAATTTCATCTTATTTATCTCCTATTATTTTATGTATCTGAATTTCACTCAAAAATCGGCTGCTTTTATCTTTCGCACACCTTTTTCCACACACTCTGTCAGTTCCTGCCACTTTCCAGTCCAGCCGCCTGCAGCATCGCCTTTCCAAAAATATGATGAAACAGCGCAATCACGCGCCCCACCAGCACGACAGCACAGACCGTTCCAATGCCGATTCCCACCGGTTTTCCCGCAAACAAAAGTCCCATAATCAGTGACAGAACAATACAAAACGCATCCACACAATTCTTCATCAGACCCGTGCCGATTCCAAAGGTGTCTGCAAGCACCTGCACCAGACCATCGCCCGGATTTGGCACCAGCCGCATTGACAGGGACATCGCCGCGCCGATGCCTGTAAAAATCAGGGCAAGCATCAGCACTCCCAGGCGTCCTAAAAGTCCAGACGCCGCCGATCCGCATTCTTCTAACGACGGTATGCACACTGAAAACACATTCAGAAATCTTGTAAATACAATACTCAATGGAAACTGCAGCGCATCTTTCATAAGCAGGCTGCGTCCGGCTTTTCCTTTCTCCCGCAGATGAATCGCCGCCTGAATCAAGACAAAGATACCATACAGGACAAAGGTCATATCACCAAAATTCCGGTTCCAGATCACGGATGCCGCATACGAAAGTGAAATAATCGGCGACACTCCGAGTCCAGCTTTCGTATTGAGCGTAAGCCCCATCGCCAGAATCAGAAGCCCCATCAGATAAAAGCCCCACCGTGCTGCCCCGCTTCCCGTCGTTTTCTCCGTCATTTCCATGTTGTGATTCAAGATTTCCTCATCCCTTTTTCTTAATATTCGTTAAATCGTAACTGTTCAGTCCCCTCACAGTCACGCGCAAAAATCCATTAAAAATTGCCTATGGCAATGGGATTTTTGCCTGCTGGCCCATGTTTTCGTACGGTCAGCGCAGTAAATGCGCAGACCTGCTGAACAGTTACATTAAATCTATTCTATTATAGATCCTTCTCTTTCCACTTGACAAGCGCTTTCCGTTCTCTTTACTTTTTCCATCCTCTATGCTACACTAAACTCATGATTTTAGCTGTATCAAAGGAGTTTTATACATATGAAAAAAGATATGACCGAAGGGCGGGAATGGTCCTCCATCCTGCTCTTTTCCCTGCCTATCATGGGGGCAAACCTGCTGCAGGTTTTGTACAACCTCGCTGACAGCGTGATCGTCGGAAACCTCATCAGCGCAACCGCCCTTGGAGCCGTCGGACTAACCAGCTCCATGATCTGGCTTCTGACCGCCATCTGCACCTCCATCGGTGCCGGTGTCAACATCGCAGTTGCCCAGTATTTCGGTGCCAAAAAAGAGACAGACATACAGGAATCCATCTCCGTCTCCTATCTGATTGCCATAATCGCAAGTATATTTTTAACCGCCGCCTGCTTTCTGGCAGCCCGTCCAGTTATTTTCGGTTTTTTGCAGGCACCGGAGGAAATGCGTTTCGACAGTATGGCATACTTTCTGATCTACAGCGGTGGAATTATTTTCCAGCTGCTCTACAATGTTACCTATGGCATCCTGCGGGCACACGGTGATTCGCGCGGCGCACTCATTTTCCTGATGATCTCCGCCGCCCTGAACATCGTGCTGGACTGTGTGTTTATCTCCATCTTTCATATGGGTGTCTCCGGCGCGGCTGCCGCGACCGTGATCGCACAGGCAGGTTCCGCCATCGCCAGTTTCCTGTATCTGCGGCACATTTTCCCGGATCTGCTGCCGAAACGGCGTTATCTCTACGCCTGGAAGGGACAGGGGGCGCTGCTGATGCGCCTGAGTATTCCGATCATGCTGCAGACGGGCGTCAATTCAATCGGCTTCCTCATCCTGCAGCGTCTCATCAACTCCTTCGGCGCTCCCAGCATCGAGGGCTACGCTGCCATGCTGAAGGTCGAACAGCTCGCGCACATCCCGTCCCAGAGCTTTAACGTCGCCATTTCCAGCTTCGCCGGACAGAATATCGGCGCTGAAAAACTGGACCGTGCCCGCCGCGGCTACCGCACCACCATCCTGATGGGCGTCCTGATCAGTATCTCCATCAGTATCGTAGTTCTGCTTTTTGACCGGCCGCTTCTCCAGATCTTCAACATCACCGGAGAGTCCCTGCGGCGCGCAAAGGAACATCTCGACATCCTGATGTTCTTCATCTGGACCAGCACGATCACCAACATCACCTGCGGTTTTCTGCAGGGTGCAGGCGATGTCAAGATCCCGGCAGCTTCCGGCTTCATCAACCTGGGCATCCGCCTCGCGCTCTCCTTCCTGCTGGCGCTCACCCCGGTTGGCTTCCGCTGCTACTATGTGAGCATGCCGCCCGCATGGCTGATCGCCTGCTTCGTAGTTGTGATGCGCTACCGGAGTGGAAAATGGAGGGAGTTTCGGATTGTAAAAGAGTAAAGAAAAGGGATGGAAGAATTCACTTTGGAGGGTGATTTCTTCCATCCTTATTTCGTTTAGAGCTCTTTTTCGCGTTTTACCCTCTCCTAAAATTTTAGCACACTACTATCTATAAAACACAAACTCCATTTTTACCATGCACATTCCACTCCACGCGCACACCGCTGCTGCCAGTGCCCGGTATGTAAACACGATATGGATATAAGAATGATTCACAAACACACTATACCAGGCAAACGGAATCAGGCAAATCATAAGATATGGCAACATACATAGGAAGAGCTCCCGCCAGCCACTCCGAACATGCAGGCTTTGTCTATTTCTCCACAGCATAAAAATCGTCAACAGAAGAAAGACAACCGCCGCTAATACCAGAACACCTATAAATCCGGCACCTATATTCCGCATAAATACCATCACTCTGGAAAAATGATTTTCTCCATAGCTGCTGGAAACGCGGACCTGTGCCTGCGAAACGGCATCTGCCAAAACATTCTGACGTAAAATAATCGAAGAAATCAGCCATTTTCCTGCCCACATGCCAAAATAGCCAAATCCCCAAACGACTGAACCAGCCACAATCTGCCGAATCTTCTCTGCAGGCGCCGTTTTTTCCTGAATCATCATAAAAACAGTCAGTAATACCCCTAATGAAGCGACCGGATATGTAAGCAAATCCGCGTATGCAATCACAATCCCATTCATCAAAAACAGATAAAGAAAATGTCCCTCCCTGCACATCCATTTCTGAAAATAAATACACACAATAACCGACAGCATCGTCGGGTAAAATACCGTCGAAAGCTGCAGCGAATGAATAATCGCTAATGGACGCAAAAATAAAATCGTAATCCCCAACGGCAGGAACAACTGATATTGTTTTCTTTTTATTATAACCAACACCAGTAATAATATTGTAACCGCAAAAAAGACTGTATTAATTGACCGTATACCCAAATAATCGGTTACCATCAAAAGCGGCCTAAGCGCCACCAGATAGCCATGCCAATAACGCGGGTACGCAATACTGCCAACGTCCTCCTCCGCCTTCACGTATGCATCTAACGAAGTAATCGGATCTCCATTCTGATAATCTGGTCGGTAGGCTGCAGCCGCGCGGTTCAGCGCACTGGCATCTTCTTTCTGATAACAGGCATTTCCAATCATAAGCGCATCCGTCCAGTTATCCAGCTGATCCGCATATGTATAACCAACCGCCGCACCTATCCCTTCATAAGAAAATGTTTCCGCCGATCGGGCTGCATGCGTCTGGGTCAAACGATCCGGCAGCAAAAATACGCACCATAGTAAAAATATGCCTGCAAACAGACTTGCAAGCAGCATCAAACATAATTTTGCACTTATCTTTAGAAATTTCATACTCTCTCCCAACTATTGACATAGCATCAAAAAAGAAGCCCACCTACAAATCGTATACGATTATAGTAAGCGGGCTGATCAACATTATGCTTCTTTCAGTTTCTCAACCACTACTTTACATCTCTTTTTGTAAAAAGCGATGCCATAAAGCATTATATTATGGCGACCATCATTTTTCAGATACTCAGAATACCTTCGATCTCTGATTTGCTTGAGCGCTCTTTCACAGGTCTTATCTAATCCTGACACTTCCTTGGAATGCTTAAATTCAAAGATAATGCCATTATCCGGATTTTGCGGTTCAATGATAATATCAGCATATGTATAACCAACCGCCGCACCTATTCCTTAAACTTTTCCAAAATATTCCTAACTTCATCCACATCTATTTTCATCTGTTCTGCAATCTGGTTTTCTGTATATTTATCTCGATATAATCTATAAATTCCAAACACTCGTTCTTCACCCTGCTTCTGACCTTCCTTTAATCCTTCCTTCTTACCTTCCGCATACTCTGCCTTCCGAATCAATTCCTTTTCCCGTTTCTCATCATATTCGAAAATACACACCTCTATCGCCTCCGTTCGATTCTTTCTCAGGAAATCAGCCAGTATATTTTCCTCAATACATTCCGTCACAGCCTGCTCTGCCGCCCGGTTTATGTCCTTATACTCTGCCGCATATTTACGAATCTTGTCAACCAGAAGCATATACTCTTTCAACAGGCAGCAAGTTTCCAAAATCCTCTGTTTTTTATCCAGATTAATATTCAATACCTTCACTATCAATTCCAGCTCTGGTTCATCCGCCTTCTGGCAGAATGAATGTGACAGTTTCAGAACACTTTCCGCTTCCCGCTCCTCTTCTCCATTGTAAAATACAACAAAGTGTGGGGTCGGCAATTCTACCAGCGTTGACGCATACAGCGTTTGATTCCGAATGAGCATCTGGTATTCTTTCGTCACATAAATCAGAAAACGCAGCGGCATATTCGGATTCCAGGTTGACTGATGTTCATACAAATTCAACTGCATATCCAGCAAAAATGCCTGGTCATTTTTCATATTCATATAAACTGCATTTTCCAGCGTCACGATCTCCAACTCTTTTGCATCCGTATAATGTGAATGATTTACCGCATTATACAGACTCAACAGGTTCTCCCTTGTACTGAAAATCATCCGAAACAACGTATCCTTGTGATCCCGCCTTACTTTTACAGAATTCATATTTCTCATTCATTCTCCCTTCTGGCAGGAGAATTTCCACTTTTCTTTTAACCCTTT
>ERZ838516.237-NODE-237-length-92530-cov-16.160681_pt1 | contig 92530 bp, 68 predicted proteins | sample MGYA00519910_ERZ838516 | MGnify/ENA primary metagenome ERZ838516 (study PRJEB31850, sample SAMEA3708837) | human gut metagenome | biome: human gut; feature: human-associated habitat; material: faeces | place: China | collected 2014 ... | reverse complement strand
GAAGTAAAGTAATCATATTTGTACCAAGTTATATATAATACACTGATATACAGTAGTAATTATCTTTGAGGAAGTCAAATAAGAATTTGCTAAACGCTTAATATATAGAAAAAGAGCTGAAAGCCAATGACCTTCAGCTCTTTTTCTATTTGAGAGATATATACTTGTTATGATGTACTTACTGATTAGGAAGGTTAGAAGAATAGATGTTTTTTCTTAAAGCGATTTATATAAATATTTATGACTAAAAATAGATATAAAACAGCGTTTGGGAATCAAGTGTTTCTAAACGCTGTTTTATATGGCTGGAATATGTTTTATTATATAAATAAAGAAACAATAAAATAAACACCGGCTGCTAAAAGTCCGCTGACCGGAATTGTAAGAATCCAAGCCGTCATCAGGCTTTTGGTAACTCCCCAACGAACAGCAGAAAGGCGTTTTGTTGCGCCTACTCCGATGATTGCTCCTGTGATAGTATGTGTCGTACTTACAGGAATTTTCAACATTTCCGTGATGTAGAGAGTGAAAGCACCTGCTGTTTCGGCAATCACTCCTTCCAGTGGAGTTACTTTGGTGATTCTGGTTCCCATTGTTTTTACTATCTTCCAACCTCCGGACATGGTTCCGAGTGAAATGGCCGTAAAACAGGAGAAGGCAACCCAGTCGGGCAGATCATTGATACTATTTATGCCCATCCCCAATCCCATGGAATGTGCGGCTATCATGGCGGCAGCTATGATACCCATTACTTTCTGAGAGTCATTCAGACCATGTCCGACACTGAAAAGGGCGGAGGATACAAGTTGTAATCTCTTGAACCATTGCTCTGCGGTATGAGGATGAGCTCGCCGGCAGATATAAAGTACGAACAAAGTGAATCCGAATGCAATGACCATGCCAATAAAAGGAGCCAAAAAAATAAATGCTGTAATTTTTAGGATGATATTAAGTTGAATAGCTTCAAATCCGTTTGCCATGATAGCTGCTCCTGCAAATCCTCCGATAAGGGTATGAGAAGAAGAGGAGGGGATACCTTTCCACCAAGTAATCAGATTCCAAGTGATAGCGGCAATAACTCCTGCTAATATAATCGGTAAAGTAATATATTGCTCTACTACGGTTTTGGATACAGTGTTGGCAATTCCGAATCCGCCTATTATATATTTAGCGATAAAGAAAGCAACGAAATTAAAGAAGGCAGCCCATAATACAGCTTGGAAGGGGGTAAGAACTCTCGTAGATACGATAGTGGCAATGGAGTTTGCAGCATCGTGAAAGCCGTTGATATAGTCGAATATCAGAGCTAGGATAATGATAGTCACTAATAATTCCATGTGTTCAGGCTTCTTTTATGCGTACTTTACAATCAGGCTTTTCAGAATTTTACCTACATGCTCTGCAGCATCGGTTGTCTTTTCCAGTTCGTGCATGATTTCTTTAATCTTGATAAGTTCGATACAATCTTTTTCTTCTTCAAAGAGTTTGGTGATGAAGAACTCATATACATCATCCGCTTGGTTTTCGATTTCATGCAGTTTGGAGCAATATTCTCGGAGGAGTGTCGGCTTTTTGCGGAATGTTTCGAGTTCATCCATAGCTTTACAAATATATATAGCTTCTTCTTGAATCAAACGGCTCAGTTCTTTTCCGCTTTCAGAAATAGGACGAGGATTATAAATGGAAATCCTTTTGGCACAACTGTTTATTCCGTCGATGACATCATCCATACAAGAAGCTAAGTCATGAATATCTTCACGGTCAAAGGGAGTGATGAATGTAGTTCCTAATTCATCAAAAATCAGATGTGTCAGTCTGTCTCCTTCCCGTTCGAGGTCTTTGATCTTTTTGTAGTACTCCGAGCGTTCTGCCGGTTGGTCATGTTGCAGACTTTCTACTAAAGCAACAGATGAGGCAGAAAGTACTTCTGATAATTGTTTCAGTAACGGGAAAAACTTCGGTTCCTTTGGGGTAAACCGACTAAAAAAAGAATTTTTCATAAGTGTAAAAACTTTAAATTGTTTTTTCTACTTTATTTATATTAGTAACAAATGAATACAGACTATGGTTTGGGCAGTTTAAAATTTCAACTTGGCGCGTATGACCTCAATTACAGCAGGCAATATGGATATGAATATAATGGCTACAATGAGTAGTTTTAGGTTTTCCTGCACAAACGGGAGATCGCCGAAGAAATATCCTGCATAACAGAATATAGTTACCCAGACAGCTCCACCAACCAAATTATATACCATAAAATAGTAGTAATTCATTTTCCCCATTCCTGCAACGAAGGGGGCAAATGTACGTACTATGGGGATAAAGCGTGCCAGGATAATGGTTTTGCCACCATACTTCTTATAAAATTCGTGCGTTTTCTCCAAGTGACTTTGCTTGAATATCTTGGATTTAGGATTGTTGAATAGCCTTCGACCAAAGAAATGCCCAATCATATAATTGCATGAATCACCTAATATGGCAGCAGCAAATAATATGATAACGAGTATGTGTATGCTGATAGGCATATCGGGTAACGCAGAGATCGCTCCGGCAACGAAAAGTAAAGAGTCACCCGGGAGGAAAGGAGTGACTACTAATCCGGTTTCACAGAAGATTATGATGAATAAGATAGCATAGGTCCATGCATGATAATCACGCACAATCATGACCATATATTGGTCAATATGGAGTATAAAATTGAGTAAAAAATCCATTTTATATACTTTGATTGTTATTAAAAGGAAAAGATAGGAACAACAAATAAGGCATAGAAAATATGAATTTTCTATGTCTATAAAAGGTATAAAATGGCTAAATGAGTATATGACCTAATGTATAGATGTGATATCTATCGGAATATTTGATAAAATTAGTATAGAATGAGAAACCTGTCCATTGATTCTTAGGAAGTTGAATCTTTAAAGAACTTAATATCCGGATAGTAACGGAATGAATATTGAATCTAAGTAACTTTGAAGGAGAGAAATAACGGAAGGAGGATGGATTTAAGACACCGTCACTGTCATTGTAGTCCTGCTTTCCTGTATTTTCTTTTGCTTTGACGAGTTTCTTTTCTTTCCCTAGTTGTTTTATCATAGTTTTAGTTTCGGGATGAAAAGCATTAACACAAGTTTGTATATAGGTACTACCGGTTTCTGGCCGATATGCTTCTTGCCTTTCGTCGGAAATCAACTGGAATCCCCAACTTAGAAATATACCTAATAATATACAGAATATGTACTTCATCATAACGGCCACAAATGTAGGAACTATTTTTATATGAAATACATATTCACAAGTATAATTAACAATTATATCTACGGCTGTCGGGAACTGTTTTCTGCATTTACTCTCATAAATCTCATTGGAGTATATGTTATCCCGTTAGTACATTGCTTCTTATTCATCTTTTAAATCCTAAATGAATGGCGTATGTGGATGAATGGACAGTCATTTTTCTGTCTGAGCACTCTTATTAGTAGAAATGTAATTTATTAACCTTTAAAAAGCATCAGTATGAGAAATGTAGAAAAGCACTTGGTTGGATAACTGTTTATTTATTATTTTGCAATTTTCCTTGTTTTCAAATGGATATTATAAAAGATATACCCGAATTTCTGCTTCCTTTAAGATTGATTTGTTTTGCCATTCAATGAGATTGCTGTAACTTTGCGTCCGGTTTAAAAAGATTGTATGTTATGGAATTACCCAAAGACCCGATGATGCTGTTTAGCGTTATCAATATGAAGTTGCGCGATTGCTATTCTTCACTTGACGAACTTTGTGAAGATATGGACGTAAATAAGGATGAATTAGTGAATCAGTTGAAAGCTGTCGGTTTTGAATATAGTGCGGAACACAATAAGTTTTGGTAACAGACTTCTTATTTACAATTTATAGATAAAGTATTCGAATTGCCTCTAAAGCCTCTGTAAAGGTCTTGGAGGCAATTTCTTTTCCTTGTATCCTACTTCTTTTTCTCCTCTTTCTTGTTAATAAAAGCAAAATACGAATTCTTGTATTTAACTTCCACACCCTTCTGCGTTCTAACTAATAAAGCTCAGATATAGAATTGATGATAAACGAGAATAAAATTCGTGAAGCTTGTTCCTCGGATCGTGAACGGGGATTCAAGATGCTGATGAACTCTTTTCAGGTACCGATATATAATTATATCCGTAGGCTGGTCGTGTCTCACGAAGATGCGGAAGATGTGCTTCAGGAGGTCTTTATCCGGATATTCCGACATATCGATCAATTTCGCGAAGAAAGTTCACTGTCAACCTGGATTTACCGGATTGCGACGAATGAAAGTTTACGCTTATTGAATAGTCGTAAAGAGGAAGGAGTCGTATCAGCGGAGGATGTACAGGAAGAATTGATGAGCAAACTGAAGGCTTCTGATTATGTAGATTATGAGAACGAACTGGCGGTGAAGTTTCAAGAAGCCATTTTGAGTTTGCCGGAGAAGCAACGGCTTGTATTCAACTTACGTTATTACGATGAATTTGAGTATGAAGAGATTGCGCGGGTGCTGGATAGTAAGGTGGATACGCTGAAAGTGAATTACCACTATGCAAAAGAAAAAATAAAGGAATATATACTAAATAGGTAGAACGATGAAAAAGGATTTTGATTTTGACGATATTGGTAAACGGACCCCTTACACTACCCCCGACGGATTCTTCGAGGATGTGCAACGAAAGGTAATGGAACGTACCGGGGTGAAACAACAGCGGAAGTCTCACATGAAGCTGATTATTTCTACGGTAGTTGCCATAGCGGCAGTATTAACTGGAATTTTATTCGTTCCGTCCTTGCGTCAAATGGATGAGGTCAAATCGTCTTCTTCGAACACATTGGCTGTCGACAGAAGTAATGGTACGGATCCGGTAGACAAATGGATTAAAGATTTGTCGGATGAGGAGTTGGAAGAGCTCGTCAGCTTCTCTGAAAACGATATATTTTTGAATTAAGTAACTCAATCAATGATTAAAAATGTAAAGATTATGAAGATGAAATTTATTTATGTAGTTTTGGCTGCTCTCTTGTTGGGAAGCCAGATGACCCTTTCAGCTCAAAATAGAGATAATAAGGAGAAGAAACAACGTCCTACACAAGAGCAGATGATGCAGATGCAGACGAATCAGATTGTTAAAACCTTGATGCTGGATGATGCGACAGCCGCCAAGTTTACACCGGTTTACGAGAAATATCTGAAAGAACTGCGCGAGTGCCGCATGATGAACCATAAACCAAGAGCCGAAAAAGCTCAAGGAACATCGGCTACCGATAAAAAGGATGCTCCGCGACCGGTAATGACTGACGAACAGATTGCTACCATGTTGAGAAACCAGTTTGCTCAAAGCCGTAAGATGCTTGATATTCGTGAGAAGTATTATAATGAATTCAGCAAGATACTTTCTCAAAAGCAGATTATGAAAATCTATCAGCAGGAAAAGAGTAATATGAATAAATTCAGGAAAGAGTTTGACCGCAGAAAAGGTCAGAAACCGGGGCAGGGACATCATCAGGGACAAAGACCTCGTGCTCCGCGCCAAGGATAACAATAGGGATTAGGTTATATTATAAGTTTCTGTTTTACTAAATCAACACAACTTGAGCATAGACAGACGTATTTATTCTTTTCAGTACCGTTTGATCAGTTGTTATGTCCTGTTACTGATAAGTTTGGCTGTTTATGCACAGTCCGGCAAAGAGCGTTTTGTCGGGCGTGTTGTTGATACTGAAACCAATCAGCCGGTACCGTTTGCTACGGTCCGGCTTTTGGCTTTACCGGATAGCATCTTATTAGTGGGAGGAGCTACGGATATACAAGGTAAATTTCAGTTAGCTGTTACTATTCCGAAAAGCAAGTCTATTCTATTGCATATCTCTTATATCGGATATACCTCTGTTTATCGGACTATATCTGTTTCAGCAAATAATAAGACACCCACTTTGGGTAATATATCTTTGAGTCCGGAGAGTATTTCATTAAACGAAACCGTTGTTGTGGGACAAGCACCTATGGCGGTGACCGAAGGAGATACTACCGTCTTTAACGCTTCGGCTTATCGTACTCCCGAAGGCTCCATGCTGGAAGAACTGGTGAAACAACTTCCCGGTGGAGAAATAGATGAGGACGGCAAACTGCTGATTCATGGAAAGGAAGTGAAAAAGATTTTGGTGGACGGAAAAGAATTCTTTTCCGACGACCCGAAAGCAGCTCTTAAAAATCTTCCGGTAGAGATGATAGAAAAGCTGAAAGCATACGAACGCCAGTCCGATCTTGCCCGTCTTACCGGTATTGACGATGGTGAAGAAGAAATGATTCTCGACCTGTCGGTCAAGAAGAATATGAAACGAGGGTGGATGGAAAATTTTATGGGTGGTTATGGAAGTAAAGACCGTTATGAACTGGCTAATACTTTAAACCGTTTCCGGGATAACTCCCAATTGACTGTTATCGGGAATCTGAATAACACCAACAACCAAGGCTTTTCTGAAATGCAGGGGGAGTCTGCCAGTTCTTCCGGTAATCTTCGTACTCAAAAAGGGCTGACTACTTCCCGTTCTTTGGGAGTGAATGCCACTCATGACTGGAAGCGCGTCAAATTTCGGTCGAACATTCAATATATGGGCACTGACCGTCTGGAGGACAGTCGTACTACGGTAGACAATTATCTTCGTAAAGACAAATCTATCACCGAAAGTACCGGACACAATCGACAGGGAAACGATAACTTGGTAGCGAATGCTTTCTTGGAGTGGAAAATGGATTCTGTTACAACATTGATTTTTCGCCCTCAATACCGTACGGCTGCCAATGATAGAAGTAGTAACGGTTTTCAGCAAGGGTGGGGCAATGATGTGCTACTGAATGAGCGGGAATCATCAGGAACAACTCATAGCTCATCCTATAATTTGACCATGATGCTGCAACTTAGTCGGAAACTTAGCCGAATGGGAAGAAATATAGCCTTGAAAGTTGATTATGGTACAAATGAATCTTCCACCGACAGAACCAGCCTTTCCACTACCCATTACTTCAAAAACAATGCTAAGAATGTAAAGAATCAAAAGATTGAAGATAGAATGGAGGGGTATAACTACCGGTTACAATTAGTTTATGTAGAACCTTTGCCCTGGTTTCATTTTCTTCAGTTCCGTTACAGTTACCAGCATCGGGTGAACAACTCCGACCGTTTTGTTTACAACTGGAACAAGGAACTGGAAGAATTTGCTCCTGATTATGACGAGGACGCAAGCAATTGTTTTGAAAATCAGTATAGTAATCACCTGTTTAATCTTGCGGTCCGTACCTCCCGTAAAAAATATAATTATAATATCGGTGCTGACTTTGAACCTCAAAAGTCTGTCAGCCGTTCTCTTTTGGAAAAGGCAACTCCGGCAGAAGAACCGTTGCGAAAGTCTGTTTTTAATATTTCTCCTACCGTCAATTTCCGTTATAAGTTCTCCAAACGTACCCGTTTGCAGATTGTATATCGGGGAAAAAGCCGTCAGCCGAATATACGCGACCTTCAACCGGTGACGGACCGCACCAACCCGTTGAATATCCGTGTCGGTAATCCTTCGCTGAAGCCTTCGTATACGAATACTTTCACATTAAATTTCAACTCCTATAATGCCAAACACCAACGGAATATGGTTGCTTCCGTCTTGGCGGAGAATACCATTAATAGTATAACCAACCAAGTGACCTATGATAGCGAATCCGGTGTGCGAACTACCACTCCTCTTAATCTGAACGGTAACTGGCGTGCTATGGGCTCTTTTTCTCTCAATACTCCTTTCAAGAATCGTAGTTGGCGATTCCGTACATATTCATATCTGCAATACAGAAACCAGAACGGGTATAGCACTATAAATAAAGAAGCTCCTGTAAAAAGTACAGTGAAACATCTCACAGCCCGCCAACGCTTGCAATTAACATACCGCACGAAGCAAATGGAAATCAGTGCCCGTGCAGAATTGCTGTACAACAATTCCCATAATAATGTGAAAGAGACACGTACCGAAACTTACGATTACCGCTTTGGCACGGAAGTACAATATTATTTCCCATGGGGGATAGAACTGTTCAGCGACCTTACCTGTTTTCAACGTTCCGGCTATGGATATAGTGGCAATGCCCGCGAAAACCTGATGTGGAATTGTCAGTTGTCGAAAGCCTTTCTGAAACGGAAACAACTACTGCTCCGTTTCAAAATATATGATATTCTTCATCAGGACGTTTCGATGATACGTACGATTACTGCCACTGCTATTCGTGATACTGATTACAATGCGCTGGGTTCCTATTTCATGGTGCATGCTATTCTTCGTTTGAATATGATGGGGCGATAATTGAGAATTAAATTTCTATTTATCCGAAAACCACAGCAGGGTTTTGATTGTTGTTGTCGTACGTGAAAACAATGAAAACCTTGCCGAATGTTTGATTTTGTCAATAAATTGAAGGATAAGGGCCGTTGGCGAATCTTTAAACTGAAGTTGATTGACGCGCGGCTTTACTTTGTTAGTATCTTTGTGGGGCTGCTGACGGGGCTTGTTGCAGTGCCCTACCATTATCTATTGCAGTTTTTCTTCAATCTTCGTCACGATTTCTTTGATGCCCATTTAAAATGGTATTGGTATATTCCTCTTTTCCTGCTGATGTGGGGAATTCTCCTATTTGTTTCCTGGCTCGTAAAAAAAATGCCTCTCATTACGGGTGGAGGGATTCCACAGACACGTGGAGTCATTAACGGACGGGTTGATTACAAACATCCTTTTCGGGAATTGATGGCTAAGTTTGTAGGTGGAATACTCGCATTAAGTACCGGACTGTCTTTGGGACGTGAAGGACCTTCCGTACAGATAGGTTCATATGTGGGATACTTGGTATCCAAATGGGGGCGGGTGCTTAGCGGCGAACGGAAGCAGTTATTAGCTGCCGGTGCAGGTGCCGGATTAGCGGCTGCTTTTGCTGCGCCATTGGCTTCGTCGTTGCTGGTTATAGAATCCATTGAACGGTTCGATGCGCCTAAAACGGCTATTACTACGCTGCTGGCGGGAGTGGTTGCCGGTGGGGTCGCCAGTTGGATTTTCCCTATGAATCCTTATTTTCATATAGATGCCATTGTGCCGGGAATGACTTTTTGGGGGCAGGTGAAACTGTTTCTTCTATTGGCCGCCGTAATTTCCATTTTCGGAAAACTCTTTTCTATCACCACACTTCAGGTCAAACGTATCTATCCTGCCATTAAACATCCGGAATACGTGAAAATGCTGTACCTGCTCTTTATTGCTTTTCTTATCTCTATGGCGGAGTTCAATTTGACCGGTGGAGGAGAGCAATTCTTGCTTTCCCAGGCCATGCATCCGGATACACATATTCTTTGGATTGTCGGTATGATGCTATTACATTTGGTTTTTAGCATATTTTCTTTTTCCTCGGGCTTGCCGGGTGGAAATTTTATTCCTACATTGGTGACAGGAGGACTTCTCGGACAAATCGTAGCATTGATTATGGTGCGACAGGGACTTATTGCATACGAGAATATCAGTTATATCATGTTGATTTGTATGTCCGCTTTTCTTGTGGCAGTAGTTCGCACTCCATTAACGGCTATCGTGCTGATAACCGAGATAACGGGACATTTAGAAGTATTCTATCCTTCGATCGTAGTTGGGGGATTAACTTATTATTTCACTGAAATGCTTCAAATAAAACCTCTCAATGTGACTTTATACGAAGACATGATTCATTCACCTGCATTCAAAGAAGAAGCACGCTACACATTATCGGTTGAGGTCATGAGCGGTTCTTATCTGGACGGAAAGATTGTGGATGAGCTTCGTCTGCCGGAGCGTTGTATTATTATTAATGTTCATCGCGACCGGAAGGACTGGACTCCTAAAGGGCAGAAACTAATGCCCGGTGATCAGGTACAAATCGAAATGGATTCACAGGATATAGAAAAACTGTATGAACCTTTAGTCAGTATGGCGAATATTTATTAGCTGTCCGTTATATATAAATAGCTGATAGATCCTGTCTGCCAGCTATTTTGGTATATCAATGTCTTTTGTTATCTGTCTTTTACTCAACACTTCTTAACCAGGCTATTTCCTCTGCCCACTTACTTTCATCAGGAGTTTCGAGTATCAAAGGTATATTATCAAATCTTGAATCTTGCATTAATCTTTCAAAGAATGCTTTTCCAATTAGTCCCTCGCCGATACTGTCGTGACGGTCGACGTGGGTACCCAGTGCTTTCTTCGAATCATTCAAGTGCATACCACGCAGATAATTGAATCCTACTTCCTTGTCGAATTCTTCAAATACTTTATCGTAATCGTTCACAATATCGTAACCTGCTGTATATGTATGGCAAGTATCAAGGCAAACACCTACCCGGCTTTTATCATCTACCCGGTCAATAATATATTTTAATTGCCAAAACTCGCTTCCCAGATTACTGCCTTGTCCGGCAGTATTTTCAATAACGGCTGTTACTCCTTTTGTCTTTTCCAGAGTGATATTAATGCTTTCTGCAATAAGTGACAGGCAATCTTCTGTTGCTATTTTATTAAGAGAGCTGCCGGGGTGAAAATTCAGAAGTCTCAAGCCCAGTTGCTCGCAGCGTTGCATTTCGTCCAAGAAAGCGGCACGGCTTTTATTCAGTCCTTCTTCCTCAGGATGCCCTAAATTAATAAGATAACTATCGTGAGGTAGGATATACTCAGGCTGAAAACCGTACTTATCACAATTCTCTTTGAAAAGCCGGATACTTTCTTCGCTCAATGGTTTGCTAATCCATTGGCGTTGATTTTTAGTGAACAGTGCAAAAGCATTTGCTCCTATTTCATGCGCATTTATGGGGGCGAACTCTACGCCGCCGGATGCACTTACGTGTGCTCCGATATATTTCATATTTTGTTCTTTTTTGATTATAATCTGCAAATATAACATTTTTAGAGGAACGAATGTTTGAATGAACAATTAAGATTGTTCTTCTTCAAAAGCAAGCCATGAGTTTCTTGAGGTTTCCTTAGTTAGAAACTCCAGTTTCCAGCCTTGGAACCGGAGTTCCCACGTTTGGAATATCTTCTCGTCCTTATGTTAAATGTCTTTTTTCATTATTAGTCGATTTTCGTTATCGATGCGTTGATAGGATATTTCATTCATGATGCTGCGAATCAGGAAAATGCCAAGCCCACCGATAGGACGTTCCTCAATCGGAAGTGTGATATCTACTTCCTCTACTTGCGTGGGATCGAAAGAAGCTCCTTTATCTGTGAGAAGGAAAATCAGTTGTTTTTCGGTTGAAGTAACTTTCAGTAAGATAATATGTTGCTCTTTGGGAGGGTAAGCGTACATGATAATATTGGCTACAGCTTCTTCCAGTGCCAAATTGATATTCATAACCGTTTCTGCCGGCAGGGAAAGTTCCTCGCCCAGTTCTTCTATAAAACTGGCTAAAACTACTATCTCGTTCAAATTGTTTGAGATTCTAATTTCTTTTTCCATACTGATAATAACTTAACTGTTTGCTGTTCCGGGTTCATATTGAATTAGTAAGATGGTGAGGTCATCACTTGCTTCGGCTTCTTTGACATGGCTTGCAATGGAGTCTACAACAACGTTGACTGTAGTACGCACATCCGACGAGGCATTATCTGATAACATTTCCAATAACTTTTCTTCTCCATATAGTTCTTTATTTATATTTTCAGCTTCTGTCACTCCGTCGGTATAAAGGAACAATTTGCTTTCTTTTTCCAATACAACTTCTTCATCACTGTATTTAAAATCTTCGACGACTCCTACAAATATTTGAGTTTTGAATTCCAAATATGAAACCTGTCCATCAGGATAAATGAGTATGGGAGGATTGTGACCGGCATTGCAAAGTTTCAGTATGCCTGTTTCCAGATCGAGTATGCCGACAATGAGGGTGACAAACATATTGGATTCATTATTGTCGGAAATAGAATTGTTCATTTCCGTAACTATTTTGGCAGGTGAAAGTACATGCTGGGATAACGTCCGGAATAAGCTACGGGTGATAGCCATAAATAGTGAGGCGGGTACTCCCTTTCCCGATACATCCCCAATCAGAAAATAGAGATGATTGCCGTCCATATAGAAATCATAAAGGTCGCCACCCACCTTTTTGGCGGGATGCAGTATGGCATGCAAATCCACATCATTACGATCCGGATAAGGAGGAAATATTTTAGGGAGCATGCCCATTTGTATTTCCCGTGCTATGGAAAGCTCGCTTTCAATACGTTCTTTGCTTGCAGTAGTCTCTTTCAGTTCATTCACGTAAGTCGACAATGATTTTTGCATGTAGACTAATGAATCATATAAGTCTTTGATTTCATCATTCGAGCGGACTAGGGGTAGTGTCACGTCAAACCGCCCTGTGGCAATTTCACGAGCGGATTCCGAGAATTTCTCTAATGGACGGACTAAACGCCGGATAATACTGTATACAATAAGTAGTAATATCAGTATACCGACCAGAAAAGTATAAATGATTTTTCGGGAAGTACTGTCCAGCTCCTGAAGAATAATACGGCTCGGACATACCGTGCATACTGACCAACCGATTTGGGGAATAGTAGTATAGAATGCGTATGAATCATTTCCTTGGTTGTCGAAGCGTATAGTACCTGTATGACCGGCCAGCATTTCACGTCCTATCTGTTCCTGTGAATGGTTTTCTGTGGCAAAGGCTTCGGAAAATATGGTCTCATTCATTATTTTATCCCGGTCTGCATGAGTCAGAAAACTTCCGTTGCGGCTGATTAAGTAAGTATAACTGGAGGGATATGGTTTCAGGAGACTGATCGTATCGGTGAATTGCGTCAGGGATATACTGGCGATAAAGACAGCGAACAGTTCGCCACGGTTGTCATACAAAGGCTTTGAGTAAGTACTCATAATGATATTTCCGCCTCCGTCGTCATAATAAGGTTCACTCCAGTAGGCTTGTTTCTGCATTTTAGGGATAAGATACCAGTCCATACAAGGATAATCATAATTCTGACTGCCTAATACCTGATAGGTTACATGATTTGTTTTGTTATCGAGCGAAGCATAAGGCATAAAATACTTGCCTTTTTCTTTATAGTAGTTTGGGGTGAAAGCTATGCCGCTTTTGACAATAAGTGGATTATTCTTTACGACTGATTCGATGATAAGATGCAATGAATCCGGCAGGTTTATGTTTCTTTCCAATACCCATGTAGATTGATTGATAGTTGTTTCTACCGACATTAGCTGGCTGCTGATTTCTGTTGCTATGTTACTCAATAATCCGTGAGTACGTTCAATGGCGTAACTCGTTACCTTTTCATGGTTATAATTGTAGAACAATGCCATGATAGTAGCAAAGACGATCAACGTGAATGAGAAAACGTAGATACTTAACCGGGTTGCAAAAGAATGGGAAAATGTGTGTTTCATGTCGTGAATTGGTTATTTTACAAAGTCTTCGTAACGAATACTTTTTTTCTTTGAGATGTCTGGTGGCAGTAAAATATCAATTGCCAGATCGAAACCTTCACGACTCAGCCGATAAGGGCGTTGCCCTGTTTTGTCTGTTTGTAATCGCAGTATTTCTTCCAGCATTTTACGCTGGTGATATCGGTTGGTTCCTATATTGTAATGATGTACCTGCTCCATTACAATGTCAAGAGTCTCTTCCGGGTGCTCGTTCGCCCAGTTCCAGCCACGGATACAGGCTCTGACTAGTTTCTGTATCGTTTCGGGATGCTTTTGATAAAATTCTTCAGTAACGTAAAGTCCATCTTCGGGCAAGTTATATCCATAATCGGCAAAACGCATGATATGAGTAGAATCTATCTGCATTCCACATTCGGCAAGTTGTGGAAACTCGTTATAACTTCCTACCATACAAATATCTACTGCTTTTGATAGAAATAGATTGATACCACTGTTAAACCGTATCCATTCTACTTCAATTTGGTATTTGTTCGCGATTCGGTCGAGTAGTTCCTGAGTAAGATGATTCCATACTGCAATTTCTCTGTGTTGTAATGACGGAATTCCTTTTAATGGTGAGTGGCTGACTAGCATCAAACTGTTTTCCTGTGAAGTTTGCAGGATGTTTACAATTCGTTTTCCTGCAAAGTATTCCATTAACGCTTGTGATAGATTGGTGATAACTGCCTGCGGCTCTCCTTCTTTAAGATACTGGAATGAGTTTTCCGAATGAGACGGATGTTTCACGTGTACATCAAGTCCTTCTTCTTTGTAGAAGCCCATTTTCTCCGCTACATAGTAACCTGCAAATTGTGCCTGTGCCGTCCATTTGGGGATAAGTGTAACAGACTGTGCATGAACTACGTTTATTAATGAAAATACAGATAGTAGCAGGATGCAGGCTATGATGCGGATTACTTTCATACAGTATGAGTTAGCGTACTGTAAAAAGTCCGGAGCATCCGGTCATATCGAATATTTTACGTATTTCTGGTTTCATCGCCTCCAGGACAAGTTGACCTCCATGTTGCATGACACTCTTTTGCAGTGTAATCAGGCTTCGCAAACCGGAACTGCTAATGTATGATAAGCCTTCGCAATTCACAATTATATTTGGAGTTTTACTATCTAAAAGAGGTTGTAATACTGTATTGAATGTATTGGCATTTGCTGTATCCAAACGCCCTTCAATAGTGAGAATCGTCACTTCTTCTATTTGGCATAGATTGGTTTTCAAAGTAGCTTCAGGCTTGAAGTCCATATCTATATTCTTGGTAAGAATTAATTCGTTATGATTATCTGTGGAATGATATTCTACTTTGTCCATTGTACGCCGGATCAGGAAAAGTCCCAGGCCTTGTGTCAGTTGTTGGTCGAGAGATTGTACATTGTCAGATGTTTCTTTGGCAGTAGGATCGAAGGAAATTCCGTCGTCTATAATTTGTGTAACCAGCATTCCGGGAGCAACAGATGTTCGAAGGATGATTTCACTTTCTTTATTGGAAGGGTAGCCGTAACGGATAATATTGGTAACCGCTTCTTCAATAGCGAGGTTGAGGCTCATTGTGATACCTGCCGGTAATTGTAATGACATTCCTAATTCTTCGATAAATAGAGCAATTCTTGCAACTTCATCCAACTGATTATCAATGATAATTTCTTTTTCCATGTTTTTTAAGTAGCGTGTCATATTTGTATGGCTTTTGTTTGATTGAATGCTGCGCAAAAGTACGGATTTCTGTTAAGAATAGGAAATTAATTCAGATGAAATCCTTCCGATATTGGCGAAAATCTTTAGGAAAGGACATCTTTTAGCCGATAAATCATTTTTTAGCATGAAATCTTATTTGGACAACTTTCTTTTTCAGAGATATGGTAATGAAAAGTAAATAAGCCCGGCATAAGATACCGGGCTTATTTTATTGTTCGGATGTTGAAATCAGAAGACTATTTAGCTAAATCGCCTATCTCATCCAAGTTCTTTTGAATATCTTCGTCGGTTAATGAGTAGTTCACCAAATCACCTGCCAGATATTTGTCGTAAGAAGCCATGTCAATCAACCCATGCCCGGAAAGGTTGAACAGGATTACTTTTTCTTCTCTTGTTTCTTTGCACTTATTGGCTTCGCGAACGGCTGCTGCGATAGCATGGCAGGACTCCGGAGCAGGGATAATACCTTCCATTTGTGCAAACAGGCAACCGGCTTCGAACGATTCCAGTTGCTGGATATCTACCGCTTCCATGAGATTATCTTTGAGTAATTGTGAAACGATGACACCTGCACCATGATAACGAAGGCCGCCTGCATGGATATGAGCCGGAGCAAAGTTGTGTCCTAATGTAAACATCGGGAGTAATGGGGTGTATCCGGCTTCATCACCAAAATCATACTGGAACTTGCCGCGTGTCAATTTCGGGCAAGAAGCGGGCTCGGCGGCAACGAAACGGGTTTTCTTGCCTTCCAGTATGTTATGACGCATGAAAGGGAAGGAAATACCACCAAAGTTGGAACCGCCTCCGAAACATCCGATTACTACATCCGGGTATTCACCGGCCATTTCCAACTGTTTTTCCGCTTCCAGACCGATAATTGTCTGATGAAGGGTAACATGACTAAGTACGGAACCAAGTGTATATTTGCAGTTAGGAGTCATTTGAGCAAGTTCGATAGCTTCGGAAATAGCTGTTCCGAGTGAACCCTGATAAGTAGGGTGTGCAGTCAGGATATCTTTTCCGGCGCGGGTAGACATGGACGGAGAAGGAGTAACCTGTGCTCCGAAAGTCTGCATGATACTACGGCGGTAAGGCTTCTGTTCGTAGCTGATTTTCACCTGATAAACGGCAGCTTCGAGTCCGAAAACTTTGGCTGCATAAGAAAGAGCGGCCCCCCATTGTCCGGCACCGGTTTCGGTAGTCACGTTGGTAACGCCTTCTTCTTTACAGTAATAAGCTTGTGCCAAAGCGGAGTTCAACTTATGAGAGCCGATAGGGCTTACACTTTCATTTTTAAAATAAATGTGTGCCGGAGTACCGAGCGCTTTTTCCAGTCCGTAAGCACGAACAAGCGGAGTACTGCGGTAGTATTTGTACATTTCACGGACTTCTTCCGGGATTTCAATCCATGCATCGGTCTGGTTAAGTTCCTGATGACACAGTTCTTTAGCGAAAATAGGATACAGGTCTTCCGCTTTCAGCGGCTGTTTTGTTCCCGGGTGCAAAGGAGGCATTGGCTTATTGACCATGTCAGCCTGAATATTGTACCAGTAGTGTGGGATTTCTTCTTCCGGCAGGATATACCGTTTTCTTTTGTCACTCATAATATTGTGGTTTTTTAGTTTTCCGCTGCCAAATGTAGACAAAATTTTTAATATTCGGATGTTTTTGTCAACAAAGAATCGGATTCGATTGTTATTTTAGTTAAGTTTGCACGGCATTATATAAAAAATGCGATATGAAGATTTATCATAAGTTTTTGTTGTATCAGAACAAACTACTGAAACCTTATGTACGTATCTTATTGGGTTTAGTAGAAGCACTTACTTATCTGGCGTCTTTGTTGTTGATCGTCGGAGTGATTTACGAACATGGCTTTCCGCTATCGGTTGATGAAGTGGCGAAAATTCAGGTCCTGTATAAGGCTGTATGGATTATTTTTCTGGTTGATGTGACTCTTCATATCTCACTTGAATATAGAAGTACAAAGAAACAATACCGGCGGTTGGCCTGGATTTTGAGCGGTTTGCTGTATCTGACTTTGATACCGGTCATTTTCCACCGTCCGGAAGAAGAAGGGGCAATCCTGCAATTTTGGGAGTTTCTGGACGGGAAGTTTTATCATCTTGTCTTATTACTAATTTTTTCTTTTCTGAATTTGTCCAACGGACTGGTCCGTTTGTTGGGGCGTCGCACTAATCCTTCTCTGATATTGGCAGTCAGCTTTTTGGCTATCATTCTGATTGGTACGGGGTTATTGATGTTGCCACGATGCACGGTGAATGGCATTACTTGGGTGGATTCATTGTTTACGGCTACCAGTGCGGTATGTGTGACGGGGCTGGTGCCCGTTGACGTATCGACTACATTTACTACCGGCGGACTTGTTGTTATCATCCTGCTGATCCAGGTAGGAGGATTAGGTGTAATGACATTGACCAGTTTCTTCGCTATGTTCTTTATGGGAAATACTTCTCTTTACAATCAGTTAGTGGTACGTGATATGGTTAGCTCCAATTCGCTTGGCTCCTTATTGTCCACGTTATTATATATCTTGGGATTTACATTGGTGATTGAAGGTATCGGCATGATTTCTATCTGGTTCAGCATCCACGGAACACTTGGAATGACTTTGGAAGGCGAACTGGCTTTTGCTGCTTTCCATTCTATTTCCGCTTTTTGTAATGCAGGTTTCTCTACACTTTCCGGTAATTTGGGAAACTCTATGGTAATGACCAACCATAACTGGCTGTTTATTTCCGTCTCTTTTCTGATTATTCTGGGAGGTATCGGTTTTCCTATTCTGGTTAATTTCAAAGATATTGTACTGTATCATTTGCGTCATTTCTGGAAGTTTGTACGTACGCGCAAGTTAGAAAGGCATAAGGTGTCGCATTTGTATAATCTGAATACGAGGATTGTGTTGATTATGACATTTCTGCTTTTGGTAACCGGTACATTGGCGATTGCCGCTTTTGAGTGGAATGCTTCGTTTGCCGGTATGGCTGTTGCAGATAAGTGGACGCAGGCTTTCTTCAATGCTACTTGTCCGAGGACGGCTGGTTTCAGCAGTGTTGATTTAGCTTCTTTGAGTGTACAGACTTTGTTGGTCTATTTAGTGCTGATGTGGATTGGTGGTGGTGCTCAATCTACTGCCGGTGGGGTGAAAGTGAATGCTTTTGCAGTGGTTGTCCTGAATCTTGTGGCCGTGTTGCGTGGCTCGGAACGGGTGGAGGTATTCGGAAGGGAACTTTCTCATGATTCTATCCGTCGTTCTAATGCGACAGTGGTTATGTCGTTGGGCGTACTGTTTCTTTTTATCTTTATATTAAGTATACTGGAACCGCAAGCCTCTCTAATGGCATTGACTTTCGAATGTGTGTCGGCGCTTAGTACGGTAGGTTCTAGTCTGAATCTGACACCTAATTTATGTGATGCAAGTAAATTGTTAGTGGCGTTGTTGATGTTTATCGGGCGTGTGGGCTTGATAACGTTAATGCTGGGAATTATCAAACAGAAAAAGAATACAAAATACCGTTATCCGAGTGATAACATTATCATAAACTAAAGATATGAAGTACATTATTATCGGTTTAGGAAACTACGGTCGTGTGTTGGCTGAAGAGTTATCGGCACTGGGACACGAGATTATTGGTGCGGATATTAGTGAAAGCCGCGTAGATAGTATAAAAGATAAGGTTGCTACTGCATTTGTGATTGATGCAACGGATGAACAGGCTTTGTCCGTGCTTCCTCTGAACAGTGTCGATATAGTGATTGTCGCCATAGGTGAGAATTTCGGCGCATCGGTGCGTGTGGTTGCTTTGCTGAAACAAAAGAAGGTTGCTCATATTTATGCCCGTGCCATTGATATGGTGCATAAAGCCGTGCTTGAAGCATTCAGCTTGGAGAAGATATTGACACCGGAAGAAGATGCGGCCCGCAGTCTGGTGCAACTGCTGGATTTTGGAACAAGCGTGGAAGCTTTCCGTGTCGATTCGGAATATTATGTCGTCAAGTTTACAGTCCCGAAAAAGTTTGTAGGATACTTTGTCAATGAGTTGAATCTGGACGAAGAATTTCACTTAAAACTAATCGGATTGAAGCGGGCGGATAAAGTAACTAATTGTCTGGGTATTTCTTTAATGGAACTTCATGTGAAGAATGAACTTCCGGGGGACGAGAAAGTAGAAGAAGGGGATGAATTGGTGTGCTACGGTAAATATCGTGACTTCCAATCCTTTTGGAAAGCTATTTGATTATTATTCATCTTTAAATATAAAAAAATGCGATTAAAAAGACTACTATTACCGGCTATTTTGTTGCTGGTTTCTGTTTTTGTGAAGGCACAAAAGAGTAATGAATTTACAGTGTTGCAATGGAATGTATGGCAGGAAGGTACCATGATACCAGGCGGATATGATGCTATTATCAATGAGATAGTCCGTCTGAAGCCTGACTTTGTGACTTTCAGTGAGGTGAGGAATTACAATAAAACGAATTTCACGGCACGTGTGTGCGCTTCACTTCAGGAAAAGGGACTGAAGTATTATTCTTTTTATACTTATGATACCGGTTTACTAAGCAAGCATCCTATCACGGACTCTTTGACGGTTTTTCCGGAAAAGAATGACCATGGAAGTATTTATCGTCTAACAAGTTCCGTGAACGGAAAGAAGGTAGCGGTTTATACTGCCCACCTGGATTATCTGGACTGTGCATATTATAACGCCCGTGGCTATGACGGCTCTACCTGGAAAGAAATTCCACTGCCGGCGTCAGTAGATGAAATTATGAAAGTCAATGTAGCCTCTCAGCGGGATGATGCGATTCGTATGTTTATCGCCCAGGCTGAGAAAGACCTTGCAAACGGCTATCGGGTGATCGTGGGAGGAGACTTCAACGAACCTTCTCATCGCGATTGGATTGAGAAAAATAAGAACTTGTACGACCACAACGGCTTTGTTGTACCCTGGACAGTTACCACTTTGTTGGAAGAAGCTGGCTTTATTGACAGCTACCGTAAGATTTATCCCAATCCTCTGACGCATCCGGGATTTACCTATCCTTCGGATAACCTGGCAAAAACTCCGGAAAAGATAACATGGGCTCCTAAAGCGGACGAACGGGATCGTATTGATTTTATCTTCTATAAAGGAAAAGGATTGAAAGCAAAGAAAGCCGTTTTGTTTGGTCCGAAAGAATCTATTGTCCGCTCTCAACGTGTAGAGGAAACATCAAAAGATGAATTCATAGTACCGCTTGATGTGTGGCCGACAGACCATAAGGGATTGCTAGTGACATTTATCTGTAAATAATCGACTTTAATATTTTAGGCACAGATTATACGGTTTTAGAACTATGATTGCATAAAGCAACAGGGTAATCTGTGCCTAAATAATAGTATAGGGTAGGATGGATTTCTCTATTTCTTATAATTCTACCCTTTTATTTTGCCTGAAGATGGACTGTTCCGGTTTTCACTCCACTTGCCTTGGCAGTCAGTACAAGATCTCCGGCAATCTCTCCTGCCTGTACAATCGCTGTCAACATTCCATGGAAAGCGTGCATCTTCGGAAGGTGGAATTGTTCCAGATTGGTAGGGTCGCCGTTAGCAACAGCCCGGAACTTACCGGCTCCTTTTACGGAGAAGTGAATCAGGCGGCTATCGGTAGGACAGAGGTTACCATCTTTGTCTACCACTTTCACAGTGACGTAGGCGAGGTCTTTTCCATCGGCTGTCAGTTCGTTGCGGTTGCTGACCAGTTCGATATGATGAGGCTTTCCGGCAGTGCGTACTGTCTTTTCCGCTACTGCTTTTCCGTCCTTATTGTAGGCTACAACTTTTACTTCGCCCGGTTCGTATACGGCATCCATCCACATTAAGCGGTAACGGCTCTTTAAAGAACTGTTATTCTTGCTTTGTTTACCGTAGCTTTTTCCGTTGATAAACAGTTCGGCAGTAGGATAGTTGGTATATACGAATACCGGGGTCACTTCACCTTCGCGTCCCGGCCAAGTCCAATGAGGAAGGATATGTAGTGTTTCTGCATTTTTGTTCCATACGCTACGGTAGAGATAATAACGGTCCTTAGGGATACTGGCAAGGTCGATAATACCAAACATAGAACTATGATTCGGCCATGAATTGACATCATATGGTGAAGGTTCGCCCAAATAATCGAATCCTGTCCATACGAATTGTCCGATAGTCCAGTGGTTATCATCGGCTAAGGCGAAATCTTCATCCGGGATATTCGACCACGGACATGCTTCCACGTCATACGAAGAACATTGGTGGTCTTCGTATTTGGCACCTTTCTTTTCTTCTACCGGAAATTTGTAGACTCCGCGTGAACTGACAGTGGAAGCCGTCTCGCTACCAAGAATCAAGTTCTGCGGAAGCTGGTCGTAAGATTCTTTATAACGCTGTGTGCGATAATTAAGTCCCGGAATGTCAATCATGGCTGCAAAACCGTTGGTAAGCACACAAGACACTTGATCCATACCGCAAGTCACGGGACGGGTAGGGTCTTCACGGTGGCAGATATCCTGCAAGAACTTGGCCACTTTATAACCGACAGGACTGCATTGAGTAGGTACTTCATTACCGATACTCCACATCACTACACAAGGATTGTTGCGGTAATTATGAAGCATATTTATCATATCGCGTTCTGCCCATTCGTTGAAATAACGGTGATAACCGTTGTCGCATTTGGCAATATCCCATTCGTCAAACGGTTCAATCATCATCATAAATCCCATTTCATCACATAATTCAACGAGTTCCGGAGCCGGCATATTATGCGATGTACGGATAGCATCACAACCCATATCCTTCAAAAGAGTAAGTTGATGGCGGAGTGCCGCTACATTGATAGCTGCTCCCAACGGACCTAAATCATGATGATTACATACACCCTGGAATTTCCGGTGTTCTCCGTTCAGGTAGAAACCTTTATCGGCGATAAATTCAATGCTGCGGATACCGAAGCGAGTCGTATAGGTATCTACCAACTTATTATCTGCATAGATTTTAGAAACCGCTTTGTAGAGCGACGGGCTTTCCGGCGACCAGAGTTCAGGTGCATTTACGATGAAGTTCTGTTCAAACGGCTGTCCGTGATTGATACGGCCGGTATTTTCTTTGCGGGTAACCACCTTTCCGTCTGGGGAAAGAATTTCCGTCTCCATGCGGATTTGTGTTTTTTCACCGGCATTGTCTATCCTCGTTTGCAGGCGTACGGCTGCAAATTCTTTACTGACATGAGGAGTCGTAATCTGTGTTCCCCATACAGGCACGTGGATTCTATCAGTAACAATCAGGTGTACATTGCGGTACAAGCCCGCTCCCGGATACCAGCGTGAAGATTGCGGACGGTTTTCCAGCCGTACGGCCAGTGTATTGCTCTTTCCGTTTTTGTTCAGGAAAGGAGTGACATTGCAATGGAAAGAATTGTAACCGAAGGGCCAGAAACAAGCCTCCTTACCATTCACATAAACGCGGGCTTCACTCATAGCACCGTCAAAGAGCAGAGTCACTTCTTTGTCGGCGGGAGTATCAAAACTAGTACGGTACCAGCCGGAACCTACATAAGGCAGTCCCCCTGTGCGTCCTGTTTTCAAAGACGCCTTTTCCTCAAAATTTTGTGTGATGGCCACATTCTGAAGATCATTGTTCATATCGAAAGGACCAAAGATAGCCCAGTCATGTGGAAGGACGACTGATTCCCATTGGGTGTCATTAAACTCCGGCTGACTGGCCTCTTTGATATCTCCTTTGCTGAATTTCCAGTTCTTTTCGAGCAATGTCTCGCTACGCTGTGCTTGCAGGCTGCAAGCAGCTGCCAACAAAAGTGCAGTTGCTAACTGTTTTTGGTGTTTCATGTTCATTTATCTCTTAAAAGCATTAAATGAATTGGTGGGTTTGCCACTGTCATCGAACATCCCTTTACTATAACCTTTCCAGTTACCGTAACATTGAGGTTCCCAGGTAAATACTCCCAGACATTGGTCTACTTGTTTGGCTTTGGTAACGAAGTCTGTATAGAAGGCTTCCGCTTCTTCGTAATCCCAACTAATACCGATTTCACACATCATTACCGGAGTATTGTATTTGGCTATTAACGCTTTCATATTGGCGATACAATCATTATTCATCGCTTCCCAGTCGTCCGGTGTGTGTGCGTCTTCGGTTGATATGTCCGGATAAAGTGACATACCGATGATGTCCCATTTGGCATTGTTTTCGTGTAAGTAGCCGAAGATCCTATTGTACAGGCTGGCATTATTTCCTTGGTCAAGATGAACAATAACTTTGGCTTCCGGATAGACTTCTTTTACAGCATCGTAACCCGCTGTGACAAATGATGCGAAATTAACCCTTCCTTCTTCACTTGTAGTTTGTCCGGTAGGGAACAACATTCCTTGATGTGTTTCGTTACCCACTTGTACCCATTCCACGTCAATACCTTTCTCTTTCAATGTACTGAGTACATCTTTCGTATGGTCGGCGATAGCTTGCTTCAATTGCTCTACGGAGTAATCTGCCCATGCTTGGGGTTTAGCTTGCTGTGAAGGATCAGCCCAACGGTCGCTGTAATGAAAGTCAATCATGATACGGTAGCCCAAGTTATGGGCTCTCCATGCTTTGAGCAATACATCTCCTTTGTTACACCAACCTCTCACATCATCAGTGTCATTCTCCGGATTTACCCATACACGCAGGCGAATGGCATTCATACCTAAATCACGCAATAGGGACATACATTCCTGTTCTTTTTCTTCGGCAGTATAGAACTTATATCCGGAACTTTCCATTTCCGTTAACCAGCTGACATCGGCTCCTCTGGCGAAACCTGACATATCATAAGTTACTTCTTCCTTTTCCGGGAAGACCGGTGTGTCATTGTCATCGCTGCAAGCGGTGAAAAGGCTTCCGCCAAGTAGGGCGGAAGCTATGAATAGAATCTGTTTAAATCGTTTCATAATGTTCTGTTGATTATTGTTTATCCATAGTAAATGTTAGGGAAGCAATGTCAAGGGTAATTGCATAAGTACCGGTTTCAGCAGGAACAATACTTCCGCTTCCATTACTGTCGGTCAAGTATAGTTTTTCTTTATTTCCCTTTAATGCCCAGTTCCATACCAAACCGTTTTCTGCATTATTAAGCAGGAAGTAGAAACCGTAGTTATTGCCCAGATTATCAATGATAACGGTGGCTTTCCAAACTTTGTTTGTTTCATCGTATGTCATCAAATCTTTGTTTAAATCCCAATTGTTAAACTCACCACAGACATTGATTTGGGTTATTTCTGTTGCTCCCCAAGTCATGTCGGCCAGACTGGCTGTGACAATGAAAGTACGACATTCTTCCTGGTGGAACCAGATATTCTGTCCGCCGTCCGCTAGTTTGTATTCATCGTTGGAGTCGCATCCATACCAGATACCGGCTGTTTGGTCTACAATCTTAAAATTATCCCAACCATTAGTCATTTGGTAAACACCTTGATAACTTCCGTGATGTTCGCCGCTATTGTCGTAAACAGGGTTTAATGTAGCTAACCAGCCCTTTCCATCCATGTTTCCTACACCCTGCATTTCCAGATAAGAAGGATAAGTAGGTTCACTACTTCCACCTTCCGTAACGCTAACAGTCCATTGTTCGGGATTATTAAGGTCAATAACCAGCGTACATTCTCCCGTAGCCGGAACACTTACCGTTATATTTCCGGCTGTTGCAGTCTCACCTGTACTGAATGTCAGTTGTCCGGCAGTTCCACCGAAAGCAAATGGGGTATCTTTGGCTTTTGTATCGTCAATGGCATTATCGGAACCGCTGACACTGGTATTGTTGTAAAACTTACCTGTTCCTTGAAGTTGAATGTTGATATTCGTACCTTCCGTACCCGTAAATACACCTTTCCATTGGTTATCTGTACGGCTGTATTGCATATTGATACCTTCTATGCCGCTTACATTCAGTTCGGGTATCAGTAAGGCGTTCCATTGTTTCTGAGCGGTATTTACATTCACGAAATAACATCCCGACTGACCGGGGAACCACATATCCCATGTTCCTTCCGCTGCGTCTGTTGTCAACAAGAATGGAGTTCCTACTCCACCGGATTGGGCTGTATGCCAGGTTGTTCCGTCTGCTTCCTGTACGTAAATGCCTTCCCAAGCCGCTGCCCCGAAGAATCCGCTATATTGTCCGTCAGCATTTGCCGAATAGAAATCCTGACCGGAATCTTGACCGCTACCCTTGTTGATAATGCTGGCGTAATGCATATCAATAGGATAAGGAGTCACTGTGACTGCCACTGTATTGCTATATACAGGAGCGATGTTGCTGCCATTGCTTCCTGCCAGTCGGAAATAAAGAGGAGCGGCTTCTTCAGCCGGTGCATTTAGTTTGTAAGCAATAATGTTCAGAGCGGCGACTGTATAACTTTTGGATACTCCGTTTTCCGTAGATTCGATAATGCTGCCTGAAAAATCTTCAGACCGGGATACTTGTACGGTAGTTTGAATGCCGCTGGTCGCTTGATATCTCGGGTCGCTGATTTGCAATGTCTGGTCGCTCCAGGCAAGGGATAATGCGTAAAGCTTGGCAGTAGCTTCCGTCAGTACAACGGCATTGGTAGAAGCGATTAAGTCACTCTCCACCGGGCTGGAGAGATAGAATTTCTCTCCGTCTTTCTCACACGCTCCTAATAAAAGGAGTGCGGAGAGTAAAGCCAACAGGGTATTTATTTTTTTCATATTGTTGTATCGAATAAGCATGATTAATAGTTTTCATTGTATAGGTTCGGGTTGGCGGTTAACTCAGTAGTCGGTATCGGGTAAATATTGTACCGGCTGTTTACCGCTGTTCCTTCTTTTACTCCGCCTTTCCATTGCCATAAGTAACCATTGGTAGTGAATACTCCGTAGCGGATTAAATCGGTACGGCGATGTCCTTCCCAATAAAGTTCGCGGGCGCGTTCGTCCAAAATAAACGATAGATTGATTTGGCTTGCGTTTTTATTATTGCTGTCGTCACCGTATGCTCTTTCTTGGATTTGGTTGATATAACCGACAACTTCCGTTGCAGTTGTTCCGCTTCCACCTCGTACAAAGGCTTCTGCTATCATCAGATATACATCTGCCAGGCGGAACAAAGGATAATCCGTGTTTACGCCACCGTCTGCGGTATTGGAAGCTGTTTCTCCTGCATCCGTCAGGTTCGTCCATTTCTCTACAAAGTAACCGTTACTTTGGTCGTCAATCTTATCCAGGTTCAGTGTTTGCCCATCAGTGAAAAACATGGCCCGTTTATCTTCTTCTCCGGTAAACAGGGAGGGGATTTCTCCGCGTACACGGAACATACCCCAACCGCTTTTCACTCCGTAATCTTCCGGCTTCTGCAAATCCGAAGTATTACTAACCGCACCACAGACAATATAAGTGGAAGAACCCCACGAAACGGTATGCGTAGCGTCTACCGGCAAAGTGAAGATGATTTCGTTAGCAGTACGTTTATCGTTATCAGCGTTGAATAACTTGCTGTAATCATCTTCCAATGAATACCCTTGCTTGATAACCTCTTTACAAGCACTGATACATTCGGTATATTTCGGTGTATTGATGTAAACTTCCGCGTTCAGATACAGCTTGGCCAATAAGGTATAAGCAGCTCCCCGGGAAGCCCGTCCGTAAGGACAGTTGGCTCTGTCGAGCATATCGCTTGTGATACTTGTCAGTTCCGATTCAATATAGCTGAAAACTTGTGCAGCCGTGTAGCGTGGTGGCAGATAGCCGACAGTCGGGTCGTTCTCTGTTACAAACGGGATGTTGCGGAACAAATCCATTGCATGATAATAGAACAAGGCACGCATGAAACGGGCTTCGGCACGGTAATGGCGAATTTCAGTCTGTTCCTGTTCCGTAAACCGGGTAATGCTCTCATCCGTAGCATTACGAAGAAATTCGTTACATAATGCAATGTTGTAATAAATACGATAGTACATATCCGATACCCAAGGGTCATTGGCATCCCAGCTCAAGTAAGTCAGACCGGTAACGTTATCACCCGATAGCCAGGTAGAAGCTACTTCATCTGTTCCACATTCTTGTAGATTGAAGAAGCAACGCATATAATCCTGACCGCTGTTACTGCTCAAATCCGGATCACCGCCCTTTTCCTGACCGGTGGTTACCATAGCAGCGTATATTTTCCCTAAAACGGCTTTATAGTTATCGGCACTTGTGTAGATCGTGGAAGATGTTTCGTCTTCATGCGGATATTGGTCCAAATCGCCTATACAGGAACTCAACAGCAATGCGCTGCAAAAATAGAAAGCTGTATATAATATCTTTTTCATGATTCGCTTGTTTTTAAAAGTAATTAGAAGTTGAAACCTACGTTAAGTGAGAATGTACGTGGGCGGGGGTAGAAGGAATTATCCACTCCGTTGGGGACTTCCGGGTCTACACCACTGTATTTCGTGATACAGAATACATTCTGAACCATTGCACTGACATTCAAGCTGCATCCTTTACAAATCTGCCCGAAGTTATAGTTCAATGACAGATTATCCATTTTCAGGAAAGAAGCATTCTCCACATAGTAATCGGACAAGTATTGGCGGGACTTGAAGCCGGTTTTCAGATAACTACGCGACAGGTTGTTCAACTGATAAGAGTTGTAGCTCACTGTTTCCCAGGCTCCGGCATTCATAGCCATAGCATTGTAAACATAGTTACCGATATTGGCACGCAGGCTGGTGCTCAATGTCCATTTCTTCCAGCGTAGGGAAGTGCTGAAACCGAGGATATAGTCAGGAGCGGGAGAGTGGTAACGGTATAAATCTTCCGTATTGATTTCTCCGTCTCCGTTAAGGTCTACATAAGCGCCTTCTACGGGCTTCCCGGTTTTTTCGTCATAGAGCTGGTGATAGACGTAGAACATATAGGGGGCATATCCTTCGGTCAACGTCTGTACCTGATAGCTGTCAATATAAGGGCCGACCGAAGTATTAGTTGCGGCAGCACCGGCTACGAGAGACAGGTTCTTTACTTTCATCTTTTGCCATGTCATATTGAAACTGATATCCCAGTTCCAGTCTTTAGTTTGAACAGGGGTTGCGTTTATGCTGAATTCGATACCCTGACTGTCTACATTTCCTACGTTTGTAGTGATATTACGATCGAAGGTCGTCCCGGCTGCGGCGGGAACCGTGGCAATCAAGTCCTTTGTTTGGCGGGTGTAGTAGTCGAAGCTACCTGTAATGCGGTCTTTCAGGAAGCCGAAGTCGAATCCGACGTTCCAGGAAGTAGTTGTTTCCCATTTCAAATCGGGCACATAGGAACTGGGACGGTAGGTATGAATGTATCCGTTACCCATGCTGGCTTCCGCACCGTTTTGGCTTTGAGTGTAGATAGGCAGGTAATTATAATTGCCGATACCGTCCTGCTGTCCGGTCACACCATAGCTGGCACGGAGCTTCAAGTTACTCAATACTTTATTGTCTTTCAGGAAAGATTCTTCTGTCACTCTCCAGCCTAAAGCTACCGAAGGGAAAGTACCCCAACGTACATTCTTGGCGAAACGGGAAGTGGCGTCCCGGCGGATAGTCGTAGTCAGCATATAGCGTGAATCGAAAGAATAATTCAGACGGCCGTAGTAGGAGAGCAACACGTGGCGCTCATCTTTCGCTTTGGATGTCTTTTGTATCTCTCCCAACGTGTTCATTTCGCTATAAAGCGGTGTAGTCGATTTCCAGTACTGATAGTCGTAACCGGCTGTCACGTCAAAGCTACTCTTGATAGATTCGACGAGCTTGTTGTAATTGGCATATAAGGTAAGCAGACGGTTCTCCTTCTTTTCGGGGCCGTAGCTGTAATCCAGACCGGAAGTATTGTAGTTCTGTGCCGCTTCTGCCGGAACATATACGCTACCTTTACCTTGTGCGTAGTCATAGCCCAGTGTAGCGTGCAGTTTCAGATCGGGGAAGAAGTGAACACGGTAATCCGCATCGACATTTCCGATAAAACGCCTTACGTTACTTTGAGAATCATTCATCTTGATAAGTCCTACGGGATTCATTACGGCGCCGTTGACAGGGGCGCCTGTGTTGTCTGTCGCTTCCGTGTATCCGCCGAAGGTATCCAGTCCTGAATAAACGGGAATGGTCGGGTTCATGGTAGCGGCTGCCCAGATAGCGTCTGTATTGCCGAATGTATTGTTGTTGATAGAACCCTTGGCGTTAATATTCAGCTTCAGGTGGTCTTTGAAGAAAGAGGGAGTCAGCATAATGCTTCCCGTATAGCGTTCCGCATTATCAGTGCGTAGCAGACCGCTTTGGTTATAATAACCTACCGACACACGGAACGGCCAGTTCTTGGCAATCTTTCCGGAGACGCTCAGATTATTATCCGTACCGAAAGCATTCTGATAGATCTCATCGTTCCAGTTCGTGCGGGCTGTTCCCAACAGAGCTTGCTGGGCAGAAGTTCCTTGTGTCCGAATCGTGTTGACAAATTGGTCGTAGCTTAACATATCCGCCAGTTTGGTGCGTGTCTGAATGGAGTTGGTAGTGCTGAATGTGATTTGCAGTTTGTCCGAAGTCCCTTTCTTGGTAGTGATAAGGATTACCCCGTTGGATGCACGCGAACCGTAGATAGCGGTGGAAGAAGCATCTTTCAGAATGGTCATACTTTCAATGTCGTTCGGGTTGATGAGGCTCAGAAAGTTTCCGTCGTTCCCGCTGATACCACCCTGTTCCAAAGGAACACCGTCCAAAACAATCAACGGGTCGTTGCTGGCATTCAGTGAGGCACCGCCACGCACACGGATGGTACTTCCCGCCGTAGGCGAACCACTATTGGACATAATCTGCACGCCGGAGATTTTTCCGTTAATCAGTTGCTCGGGAGAGCTGACCAGTCCCATATTGAAGTCTTTGCTGCTGACGTTTGTTACCGAACCGGTCAGGTCGCTTTTTCGTTGCGTTCCATATCCGATAACAACTACATCACTCAATACCTGTGAATCACTTTTCATCTGTACGTTCAGTACAGAGCCGCTTGTAGGAAGGGCAACTATTTTAGTCTCATATCCCACATAAGAGAATTGCAACTCTTTGTTGCCCTGCGGTACGTTCAATGTGTAGTTACCGTCAAAGTCGGTAACCGTACCGGTAGAAGTGCCCACGATGAGGATACTTACTCCGATCATCGGTTCTTTGTTCTCATCAATCACTTGTCCGGTGATTTTCTTGCCGCCCTGTTGGGCAAAGGCAGGAATGATACCTCCTAAAAAGGCTGTACACAATATAAGGAGTACAGTCAGTTGGCGTAGATTTAAGATATTCCTGTTCATAATTAATGTGTTATTGATAATAGATTTATTGTATTATTATTGTTTGGGACGCTGGGTGAACATATCCGGCTATTCCAGCCACACGTCTCCAAGTTCAATCTCTACGGTTGGTTTGCCGGTTCCAGGCATTGACAGTTCCAGTTTCTCTATCTTCTCCGGTCGGAAAGGAATTACCGTCTCCGGGTGGAAATACTGTTTCAGGAATGTCGGATAAGCTATGGGCAACAATGCGGTATCCGTTAGACGCAGTTCTTTCAGAGGAATCCGTACAATGCCTTCTGCTGACGGAGCAGGGCAGAGACTTTTGTAGGTATATCCGTCCGAAGTGACAAAACCTGCGCTGAGTCCTTGCGGAAGAGGTTTGTTTCTATTTACACGAATACAGAGCGTAGTGCAGCTTTTCATTTTATCTTTTCTTCCTTCGATTTCATCTTTTACGAATGCGCGGAGGAAGTGTTGCGGATTTTTTCCTTTCGGTGTGAAACAGAACCGGAGCAACGGCTTCTCAGTCGGAGAAGAATCAAGTAAGGTACGTTGCAGGTCGTTCCATTCAGGAAGTGTATATGCTTCTATCCGGCTATCTGTATCCGTTACTTTCAGTAGTTGTATCGCACTACCAGAAGCGACAACACGTGTAGTCCAGTAGAAATCGGAAGTATAGTTCCAGTCCAATGGACTTCCTTGGATTCCCGAGGAACTTCCGGTGACGGAATTTCCGGCGGGATAAGTATGGGTGCTGTCGCCCCGGCAGACGATGATGTTATACTTGAAACAATCTTCCTTTATATCTGCAGCGGGCAGGATAGCCTGATATGTATAGCCGCTTGTACGTTTCATCTTTATATACGGGTTATGCTCGTTCCAAAAAGACACCTTATCCGTGTATATAATGACAGAATCCGGAAAAACGCTTCCTGCTACTTGCGCATTAATAGTCAATGCTTTGCCTGCTTCGGCAATGCTTGCCGGAGTATGAGTGACCTTATAATCCATAGTACGGGGAGTGGGAGCTACAAACTCTCCGATACGAATCGAATTCCAACGTGAATCAGCTTTCCAGTTCTGTTGCGGGGTACAACCGTTTCGTTTCAACAGGTAAACCCCCGGACGAAGGTCGCAAATCACTCCATTCGTCACTGTTTCTTCTTTCCGGTCGTTCTTCTTGTCGAGAGCTGTGAGAGTAAACACTTTGCCCAAATCCGGAATTCGTAATGCCATATCCCAAGTACCGTAGATAATGCTGACTACTTCTTTTTTGAGTGACGGCTTGGCAAAAGGGTCATTGACTACTACCGCATCCGGCATTACTTCGAGTCGCCATACTCCTGATTCAAGGCAATCAATGAAATAAGCTCCCGTACCTTCATAGTCCACTATCGGCGAGCTTCCGCATCCGGCGATTGAAACCAGCTTTGATGCATCTTTGGGTGGTGTATTTGTCTGATTGGAGTAATAAAACTTCTCTCCATTATTCAACTCGCTTAAATCTTCCGCATAGCTGACGCGAAAGCCATTACCGAATATGGTATCCTGAGGATAACTCCCATACGATTCTCCTCTTTTCAAACTCCGTGCAGCTTCGGCGGCAATTTTCATGCTGATAGCCTTATTCGGGGTATAGGCAAGATTCAGAAAATGAGTCTGATACTCCGTATTGGCGAACGCAAGGTCTATCGGGTCATAAGCAAACTGCGTAATCCATTGGAAACCGGCCGTGCGGAAAGTCCTTACCATGGCCGGATACATATAAGAGTACATAATATCCGCCGGATCGAATTCATAAATCATCCGTGCTTTCTTATTGAATTCTTTCACTTTTCCGGCGAAAGGAATGTCATAACGGTCTACGTAAGGAAGGAAATTCCCTTGTTGTGTTTGTCCGGATACGAGCCCGATAGGATACCATTGATAGGTAGTTCCCTGAACAGTCGTTTCATAATAGGCTTCTGCCACATATCCGTTGTGACTTACATTATAAAATACTGGTTTACGGTTTCCCGCCTTGCTCATTGATTTCAGCATACGGTTGATGTAGGCTTTTACTTCTTCTTTCGTACCGGAATGGCAGGGTTCGTTATTGATCTCAAAACCTACGATAGAAGGATCGTCTTTATAAGCCAGTCCTGTATAAGGATTAGTATGTTTCACCAAGTCGCGAAGATAAGTTTCCTGTGCGGCAATCGCTTCCGGATTAGAATGCATATCGCATTTATCATATTTATAAGAGAAACCGCCGGTTTGTATATTCCGTTCGGGGTATCCGTTTCCGAAGTTAGTCTGTGCGGTGATGACAATATGGATATTGCGCTCCTTAAGTTTGGCAATTAGATAATCCATGAGGTCAATATGCTCGTTTTCAAGGAGATTACCTTGCCCGTCGGTCAGCTCCACGTCCCATAGATGAATACGGTAAGCATTCAGTCCCAAGCGGGAGAGATGATATACATCTTTATCTATGGCAGCTTTGCGGTCGACTCCCAAATAGCCGAGTGCGCGGTAGGCATGGGCAAAAGGCAGGGTGTAGTTTACCCCGAAGAAAGAGGCCTCTTCGTGGGTGTCGCTCCAGCGCATCACTCCGTTTCCATCTATATATATTATAGGTGTAGTTACTTTCCCCTGCATACCGGTGAAGGTAAACAACAGACAAATAAAGGTAAGAATAAACTGTCTTTTCATGCTATCAAATTTGGCGGGTTATTTATACCGGCAAAGATAAGATAGGTGCTGATTTGATGAAAGCACAGATTGGACATATAAGGATAAAAATAGGACGAAAGGTGCTTTTCAGCCGCGATTAGGCCATAATTAGTTCCAATATGTGCTTTTATGAGGTTCGTCTATTTCACCTCTTGCACAGAATAACCGTAGGATATGAACAGGTTGCTACCGTTCTTCCATGCAATCTACTTATAGATAAATTTCTTTCCCTCCTTTGCAAATTTTCTCCGGTCTAACGGCAAATTTTCTTTCCGGCTGCTGCAAACTATAAACGCAAGCTTCATTTTTATAAACGCAACTTGCATTTATAAAAATGAAGCTTGCGTTTATATAATTAGAACTTGCGTTTATAGTTTATATACTATCAAAAACAACTTAACCGTTAGACTGGAAAAAGTTAACTTCTAATGCAACAGGATTTATCTAACAATAGACCGGAAGAAAGATGATAGGTTGCAATGGACAAAGCGCTACATGATGAAAGGTAAAAACACAGCAATTAATGCCTCATCCTCACCCGCAAGTGCTTTATTTATTGTGATTTTCTTCGTCAACAGCAGGCTGCATATATTGCTTCGGCGTTTTTCCGAACTCAGCCTGAAAACATTTGGAAAAATAAGAATGGTTGGAGAAGCCCACCATATACATTACTTCGGCAACGGTGAACTTCTTTTGCTGCAATAACATGGCAGCCTTTTTCATCCGGATTGACTTGATGTATTCTACGGGAGACATTCCGGTCAATTGCTTAATTTTCCGGTAAATCTGTTTGTTACTGATACCGGATAATTCACAAAGAGCATTCACATTCAGTTCCGACTCCGAAAGATGATCTTCAATCAGGCGAATTATATTCGACAGGAACTTCTCGTCCTGCGATTCCGCTTCAATCGGTTTGAGTACAGGCAACGATTCCAGTCGCTTCTTCTCCTGTGTCGCGGGGATTTCCTCTTCCTCCACTGCTATGACGGGAATATTCAATCCGACGGAAGTCCCTTTTCCTTCTTCGGAGGTGACGCCGGTGATGTGTCCGCCGTGCAGTTCTGTGTAAGTTTTTACCAGATAAAGCCCGATACCCGTACCTTCCTTATTGCCGGAGTGGGGGGATTGGAAAAAACGTTGGAAGATGTAAGGAATGTCCCGCGGCGGGATTCCCGATCCTGTGTCCGATACACAGATATCCACTAAGCCGGTTTCTTCGCGATAGAAAAGAGACAACCGGATACTGCCGCCGTCCGGAGTGAATTTCACTGCATTTGAAAGCAGACTGTCTAGTATCACTCCCAGTTTGATAGCGTCCATATCGGCATAAATCTTCGCTTTGTTTGTCTCGAAAAGGAAAGTCAGCCGCTTGTCTTCTTCGTAGACGGAGAACAGACTGTGGCTGAATGACACAAGTTCGATACGCGACAGTATTAGTAGTGAATCTTCGTTATCTTCTATACGGTTGAAGTTGAGCACCTGATGAATCAGCGAATTAATCTTCATCGCATTGCGTTGCACTTCTTCCAATGTCTGTTTCTCGTGCGCTTCCTCCGTCGCAGGGAGCAGCTGGCTCACGGGTGCAATAATCCGGCTAAGCGGTGTCTTTAGCTCATTGGACAGGTTGCTGAAGAAAGCCATTTTCTGGCGTGACTGTTCCAGAATCTTCTCTTTCTCCATACGTTCCATTTTCAACCGGTTCTTGACGCGGAAGAAATTGATTGTCCAGATGATGAGGCTGAGGAACAAAAGAACATAAATCACCTTTGCCCAAACCGTATAATACCACGGAGGCAGGATCTTGATATTCAAAATATAAGGATGTTCGGACGGGTGGCCACTCTTTTCCACCTTACTGATAATTAATTGATAATCTCCGTAGTTGAGGTTGCTGTATGTAATGCGGTTTGTATTCGATTTCAGGAAATTCCATTCTTTGTCCATTCCCTCCAGCCGATAGACAAATTCATGCTTTTCCTCTAGCGAATAGGGGAGGTCGGAAAGCTCGAAAGCCAGATTATTCTGGTTATATGCCAGTTCGATAGAGTTCGTATAACGGATATTAGGTATGCTTTCTCCGGTGTGCGGAGACATCAACAGGTTGTTGATATATAAAGCAGTCAGCAGGATCGGGCGTTCCGGTTGATTCATAGCCTGTATGTCCGGCCGGGAAATACCGAATCCGTCCGCACCTCCCAAATAGATGTTTTCGTCTTTCGGGTCAAAGAAAAGACTTGTGAAACGCTTGTCTGTCATGTTCTGTTGGCGTGCATCCATTGTTTTCCGGTCGACAATCCAAAGCCCGTTGGTTGTAGAAATCCAGATATGCTCTTTTACGGAAGTCATAGACAGAATTTCATTGTTACTGAAGCTGCCGAAGGTAATACTTTGCTGACCGGAATCTTGGGGATTGATGCGCATGACCCCACCGTGAAATCCTACCCAGAGCATACCGTCCTCATCTCGTAGGAGATAATTCGGGCTCTTTTCACCGCTCAACTCTTCGGCAAACAATTTGGTTACTTGCTGCGTGCGCGGATTGATTTTGTCTATTCCTTTGCTGTTGTAGAGCAATACCCATACATTACCTTCCGCATCGGGAACAATTTGGTTGATGAACATTCCTGACAGGCCGTTGCGAGTGGAATAGTTCTGCTCGGCTATGTAGGTTCCGCCGGAAGATTGTACCAGTTTTTGTTTGTCTACTACAAAAATACCTCCGAGGCAGGTTGCTATCCAGAGTTTTCCGTCGGTGTCTTCAAACAGGTAATAAGCCCAGTTGGTGTTGTTTGTTCCTGTGCTGTCTACGATGTTGTAGTGTACAAATTGGTGAGTCTTGTAGTCGTAACGGTTAATACTGCCGTCCGTGGCTATCCAGAGTTGTTGTTCTCTGTCTTCGTAGATGTGTCGGATACGGTTGTGGGACAACGGATGGTGCTTATCTCCCATTCTGTACCAGACAGCGTCGTGCTTGTTACCGGTGGGGTTGGTAAAACGGATGACTCCGTTAGTTCCTCCGAACCAGTAGAACCCTTTGGAATCCCGGAACAGGGAATAAAACTGGTTTCCGTCTCCTGTACCCGTGATTTGCGAGATAGGAATGAATTGCAATGCACTGTTGTAGCGTGAAAGGGAGATGCCGTAATCCGTTCCCAGCCAGATGTTCTGTTCCTGATCGGCAAATATATTCCAGATAATATTGTTGGTTAGCGACTGGATATTGCGGGAGTCGTGTACGATGTGTTGCAGTGTCCCATTATCGTTCTGGTAAACATAAAGTCCGTTATCGGTACCCGCTAATAAATTTCCATCCCCGTCCAAAGCCAGTGATTTAATGGAATTGTTGTGGAAGGCATCTATCGGTTTCATTAGTCCCGTGGCCGGAGTATATTGGAAAAGAGATCCTTCCATTCCGATCCAGATACATTGGCGGGACGTATCTTCCAACAAAGAGTTGACAAAGAGATTGCTCACGCTCCGGTTGACGGGCAACGGGATATTTTCAAACTTTCCGCTTTCCTCTATATATCGGCATAAACCATTGTAGGTGCCTACATATATCTGATTGTCCGTTGTGCGGATGATAGAATAAATAGTGTGATGGGGAAGTCCGTTGCTCTTACTGTCGAGTGAAGCCAGTTTCTTTGTGTTGAGTTGATACGTATACAGACCGTTCAACGAACCTATCCATAAGGTGTCTCCTTGAAGCGCCATTGTCCGTACATCTGTCGGGAAATCCGTTTCCGGTTGTTCGTATTTGTCCGTCTGGTAGTTGTAGACGAGGATTCCGTTATCTGTCCCTAAATATAAATAAGTATTGTCTGCTATTATTCCGCAGTAAATGCGCGTGTTATTGCGTTCTCCATAAGTGAAGTGCTGCTGTGTGGAATATCCGTCGTAACTGAATAACCCTTTGTTGGAACCTATCCATATCAACCCTTCGCTGTCTTGCAGGAAGCAACTGATGACCGATGCTTCGGCACCGAGGTAGATATTCTCGAATTGTTGATAATTCACTTTCTGCCCGTATGCACTGCCGCCTATACAGAATGCACAGACAAGAAAAAGAATCGTTATCATTCGTTGGCACATATTGTCAGGTTTGCAGGTTTTTAAATCAGTAATTATTGCAAATAACTTTGTTCTTTATTGCAAATGTAGGAAAAATGCCGGTTACTCTTGTAAATCTCACCGTCTTTTTGTTCCTTTGTCGTCTATTTATAAACAGAAAACTTCAGGATGAAAAAGCTTATTTATCTGCTTTTGTTGCCGCTGGTTGTGGCTGTGACTGCTTGTGGCGGTAAAGTAAACTCGAAAAAGGAGTCGGTATTGGCAACGCAGGATAGCGTAGACGCCCGTGGAATACAACGGATGCAGACTTCTAAAAGTGAAATAGACATCAAATTCAAAGGGAAGGATTATCGTTCTTTCGTTTCCCGTACACCGGACGAGAGCCTGCCTCATGTTACCAATGAAATGGGGGATACGTATATGGATAATAAAATCGTGCTGCGTCTGACGCGCGGCGGTGAATCAGTGTTCAACAAGACCTTCACCAAGAATGATTTTTCTTCGGTAGTGGATGCCGACTTCCTGGCAAAGTCCGTGCTCGAAGGAATCGTATATGATAAAACAACTCCGCAAGGCATTGTATATGCAGCGAGTGTCTGCTATCCGCAGACGGATTTGTATGTCCCGCTTTCCATAACGATAACCGCCGACGGAAAGATGAGTATTCAGAAAGTTGATATGCTGGAAGACGCGTATGAAGAAGAAACACCCGATTAAACCTGTGAACAGGCTTTTTAGTAGAATAGTACAAATGTGAAAGCATTTGAGACAAACGAAAGGCAACCGAAAAAGGTTGCCTTTCATATTTTTGTACCGTTGATAAATTTGCTGTCCTGTTTTTATTTGTATACCGAGGACTGAAAGTTAAAGAACACAAAAAAAAGACTGTTCTTCGGTTATTCCCAAATCTTTCCTAAATCTGTATCGTTATTTGCTGTATAAAATAAAGTATAGTATTAACGTTAAAAAAATAATGATTATGAAGAAAATTCTATCTTTACTCGTGTTGGCTATTGTTGCCGTACAGTTTTCATGGGCTGCTGATGTGATAACTAAAGACATGAATCAGTTACCGCTTCCGGCACGCAATTTTATTAACCGTCATTTTACTAAACCCGAAGTGTCTCATATCAAGATTGATAAGGAAATGCTGGAGGCTACCAAATATGAGGTGTTACTGACAGACGGTACGGAAATAGAATTCGACAGCAAGGGAAACTGGGAAGAAGTAAGTGCCCGAAAAGGACAGGTGATTCCTGCAAGTATTGTTCCGAACTTTGCCGTTGATTATCTGAAAGCACATAATTTTGCTGCTGAAGGAGTGACGAAAGTGGAGCGTGACCGTAAGGGATATGAAGTTGAATTGTCCACAGGCGTCTCTTTCAAGTTTGACAAGAAAGGGAAGTTTGTTAAAGCGGACGATTAAGTATAAGTGATAGTATAATAAACCTGAACCAAAAAAGTAACTATGTTGAGATTTAAGTTTGGCGCCTGGGCGGTGGTTCTGATGTTGGCTGCCCTTTCATTTGGCGCCTGTTCCGATGAAGATGATGATCCGGCTTTCAATCCGCCTTCCAATATTACGGAAGCCTTGAAACAATTATATCCGGCAGCTCAGAATATAGAATGGGAAATGAAAGATGTGTATTATGTGGCCGATTGCTGGGTGGCCGATGACGAACTGGAAGTCTGGTTTGACGGGAATGCGAATTGGCTGATGACAGAAAATGAACTGGAAAGTATAGATAGTTTAGTTCCGGCTGTATATACTGCTTTCAATAATACCAAATACAGTTCTTGGGTGGTGACCGATGTCTATGTACTCGTTTATCCGCAGAATCCTACGGAATCTGTCATTCAGGTGAAGCAGGGAAGCCGGCGCTATTCACTGGTTTTCTCGCAGGATGGTGGATTGCTGCACGAAAAGGATATCAGTAACGGGGATGATACGATTTGGCCTCCGGCTGAATAATTTCTTATCCATTTAGCTGAAATGGAAAGAGTGACGGTATCTTGTCAGGATAGCGTCACTCTTTTGTTAGTATAGTGACGGTCTTCCGATAAGATAGCGTCACTATAATTGTAGGTTTACATTTGCTGGTAATCTTTGGCCAATCCTCCTTCACTCGTCTCTTTGTAGAGTGAGGGAAGGTCATGTCCGGTTTGTTTCATCACTTGCACTACCTTGTCGAAAGATACACGATGCATACCGTCCGTAAAGGCAGAATAAAGATTTGCGTCGAGTGCGCGGGCGGCAGCGTAGGCATTCCGTTCGATGCAGGGAATCTGTACCAATCCGCATACAGGGTCGCAAGTCATACCCAAGTGATGTTCCAATCCCATTTCTGCTGCATATTCAATTTGTGCCGGACTACCTCCGAATAATTGGTTGGCTGCTGCCGATGCCATGGCACAGGCAACGCCTACTTCACCTTGGCAACCTACTTCCGCGCCGGAGATAGACGCATTGAATTTGACGATGTTTCCGATCAGTCCGGCAGTAGCCAATGCACGCAAAATACGCATATCGCTAAAATCACGGCTCTTTTGCAGGTGATAAAGTACGGCAGGCATGACACCGCAGGAACCACAGGTGGGGGCAGTTACTATCTTTCCCCCCGAAGCGTTCTCCTCGCTTACCGCCAGTGCATAAGAGAATACGAGTCCTCTCGATTGAAGGGACTGTTTGTATCCGGTAGCACGTATATAATAGGTAGAAGCTTTCCGTCGCAGGTTCAATGGGCCGGGGAGCACTCCTTCCGCTTCCAGTCCGCGGTGAATGGCTTCTTTCATTGTATCCCATACTTCAGCGAGGTAATCCCAGATATCTTCATTCTCGCACTCTTTCACATATTCCCAGTAACTCTTTCCGGTACGTTCGCACCATTCCAGAATTTCCGTCATACTGTTCATCCCATATACTTCAGGACTTTCAATTGTCGGATTGCTGTTGTTTTCAGCTAGTGCGCCTCCGCCGATACTATAAACTGTCCAATTCTCCTGAATCTTGTTGTTGGCGTCGAAAGCGGCAAATGTCATTCCGTTCGGGTGGAAAGGAAGAAAGACTTTCGGTTGCCAGATGATTTCTACCGGGGCGGTAGTTTTGAGTGTGTCTATAATGGCTACATCCGTCATGTGCCCTTTTCCGGTAGCGGCGAGACTTCCATAGAGTGTTACTTTGAAAGAGGCTGCATCCGGATGACGTTCTACGAACATTTCTGCAGCTTTGCGTGGACCCATTGTGTGACTGCTGGAAGGACCAGTACCGATTCGATATAGCTCTTTAATTGATTTCATGAGTTATGTGTGCTTAATTAATACCATTTCTTTTTTCTAAAATACAAATATACAACAATACCGATAACTCCCATTAAAATCCATGCAAATAAATATCCGTATCGCCAATCAAGCTCCGGCATCCATTTGTAATTCATTCCCCATACTCCGACTAAAAAGGTGAGAGGGATGAAGATAGTGGATACAATGGTCAGACGTTTCATGATGTCGTTCATGCGTAAGTCATTGTTGGATATATATAGATCGACTAATGAAGAAAGCGTTTCACGGCAGATTTCAATAGTCTGGAGAACGAACTGTAAATGGTCATTCACGTCATTGAAGAACGCACGGTTTACTTTATGGATAAGCAGGTTTTCCGCCCGTAACAGTTTTACGTATTGTTCCTTCAGGGGAAGAATGGATTTCTTCATCAGCATATATTGACGCCGGAGTGACTGGATCTGGATACCTATATCATTTTCGTCGGTGATAGTCAGCAACTCCTCTTCAAGATCTTCGAGGGCATCGTCGATAGAAGAAATTGTTGAGATGTAATTGGTCATTATACTGTTCAGCAGTACACTGAGCAAATAATCCGTCTGACGGCTACGTATTTTCAGTACATCATTGCGTAAGGCAGCGTTAATATCATCGAAGAAGTCGGTTTCCTGTTCGAGAAAGGTCAGCACATAGTTGCTTCCCAGAATGACACAGACTTGCTGTTGGAGCAGTTCGTCCAGTTCGTTTTCCTCCTTATGGGTGTTGGGATAGAATAATTTCAGGATGAGAACGATATATTTATCATGTTCTTCGATTTTAGTCGGGTGGTCTGCGTTCAGGATATCCTGCAAAACAAGGAAGTCTATTTCAAAATGAGCGCAAATCTCGCGGATTGTTTCCGTATCTTTTAAACCATGCACTTGCAACCAGTTGATTCGCGCACTGTCTAATGTTGCTTTGACGGATTGGAAGGTGTCGCCGGAGCTTTCCTGCATCTCAGTGGCATTGTAGGTGCAGAGATGAATGTGGGTAGGAGTAAGGCTGTCCCCTGTGTAAATGAGCTTTTCGCTTAATAGGTTATTTTTCATGCTTTATTCTCGTTTTAGAAAACCACCGCAACAAAGGTAGTGGTTTTCTAAATGAGAACAAGTTCTTGCGACGTTTTGTTTACAATATGTCTTATATCCGGGTCAATCAAAATCTACTACTGTGATTCCGGCACCTCCGAACTGCACATGCTCGTCGGCATAATGGCGGATACTCGGTACGGTGGACAGATATTGGCGAATGAGTGTACGAAGGATTCCTGTTCCTGTTCCGTGAAGAATACGTACACGGTCCATGCCGACCAATATGGCATCGTCAATAAAATAAGTGACTGCTTGCAACGCTTCGTCTCCGCGCATCCCACGCACATCGATATCTTGTTTGAAACTAAGTTTCTTTTCGTACATCTGGTCATGTGTCTGGCTGCTGACAAAGGTACTTTTGGCCATGCTTTCCGTCTTGGGGGCCGCGTTGGAGCGTTCGAGACGGTCCAACTTGACGGTTGTCTTGATACTTCCGAAGGCGACGATTGCATTCTTGCCACTGATTTCCATTACCTGCCCGACGCTGGTCTGGCCTTTAATTTTCACATTTTCGCCAACGGAGATAGGAGCCACTTTAGGAGTAGCGGTTGTTGAGGAACTTGCCGCTTTCTGCTCGTTCTTTTTATTCTTCTTCCGTTCCTGTTTCTCTTTCAGTTTCTCCATTTTCCGAGCCACTTTTTCTTCTTGTTCCTTGGAAGCCAATGTATCCAAAGAAGTACGGAAGTCAGTTAGCTCCTGACGGGCCATGCGGGTCTTTTCTTTTTCTGCCTGTGCCTCTTTAATGGTACGGATCGTATTTTCAATACGGGCATTCGATTCCTGTAACATTCGTTCCGCTTCCTCTTTAGCCTGCCGGATAATCTCTTTTCGTGATTTTTGCAGTTCTTCCATTTCAGTCTGATAGCGGGCGATCGTTTCTTCCATGTGCTTCTCCCGTTGGCGGATCGTTTGGCGTTTCCCTTCCCAGTAACGTTTGTCGCGCACGATATCCTGAAGATATTTGTCGGCATTGATGTACTCGCTCCCTACAATTTCCGAGGCGTCAGCGATTACATCTTCCGGCAATCCGATTTTCCGTGCGATCTCTACAGCAAAGGAGCTTCCCGGGTTACCGATCTGCAATTGGAAGAGTGCCTGCATTAAATGGCGGTCGTAAAGCATGGCGCCGTTGACTACGCCTTCATGGTCTTCTGCAAAATGCTTCAGATTCTGGTAGTGGGTGGTAATCACTCCGAAAGTCCTTTTCTGGTTGAAACGTTTCAGTACAGCTTCGGCAATGGCACCTCCAATCTGCGGCTCCGTACCTCCTCCGAACTCATCAATCAGGATGAGGCTACGTTCATTGCAACTTTTCATCATTATCTTCATATTGGTGAGGTGAGAGGAGTAGGTACTCAAATCGTCTTCGATAGACTGTTCATCACCGATATCTATGAAAATGCTGCTGAATATACCTGCATGACTGCGTTCGTGCATCGGAATCAACATGCCGCATTGTAACATATATTGCAATAAGCCTACCGTTTTCAGACAGACTGATTTACCTCCGGCATTCGGACCGGAGATAATGAGAATACGCTGTTTCTTGTTTAATTCTATGTCCAAAGGTACGACCTTTTTCCCATGCTTGGCTAGCGACAGTTGTAACAAGGGATGTACGGCCATAGTCCAGTCCAGTAACTGTTCATTTTCTATGGCGGGTTTCAGACTGTTGGTCTGTATGGCGAAATAACTTTTCGCACGGATAAAATCAATTTCTGCCAAAAATTCATACGACTGGAGTATCTCCGGAATAGACGGGCGCAACACATTGGAGAATTCCGTCAGGATACGGATAATTTCCCGTCTTTCGTCTCCTTCGAGTTCGCGGACGCGGTTGTTTGCTTCTACAACCTCCGCCGGTTCGATAAATACGGTTTTTCCGCTTGCCGATTCATCGTGGACGATTCCTTTAATCTTACGTTTGAGTCCCGGAGCGACAGGGATAACCAAGCGACCGTCGCGCATGGTAGGGGCTACGTCCTTATCTACATATCCTTCGGATTGCGCACTGCGCAGAATGCTGTTCAACGAGCGGGAAATACTTCCCATTGTATTGGCTAATTCCCTGCGGATACGAGCCAGTTCTGTAGAAGCATTATCTTTTATCTTTCCATATTTATTGAGGATACCGTCTATTTTTCCAATCAATTGGGGGAATACGGCAATGTCTCCCGCCAGTCGTTTCAGACTGGGGTAGGGGCTATCACTTTCTTCTTCGTCTTCATTGTTCCGATGCAGGAAACGGACGATATCACGAATGGTCTCTAGTGAACGGCGCAAGTCGAATAATTCCTGTTCGTCCAGATACATTCCTTCTATCCGTACCCGTTTCAGTGAAGGGCGGACATCGAAAAAAAATTGGTCGGGAAATCCGTCCTCTTCTTGAATGATGCGAACAAACTCGGTTACCTGGTTTAAATTCTCTTCTACTACTTCATATTGTTCGGAAAAGCCCATGTCTGAAACTTTTTCTTCGCCTAAAGTGCTAAGACACTTGTCTTTCAGTAACTGCCTTATCTGGTCGAATCCTATCTTTTGCTCAAAATTTTGAGGGTATATCATATCTTTATTCCTTATAACTGGGCACAAAAATACGATTAATTCACGAAAAAAGTGTCAGATTGTTTGCAGATTTAAAAATGATTCGTACCTTTGCACCGCTTTCAACGGAAAGCACTTCTGATAAAGGAGTTTTGGAGAGGTGGCAGAGTGGTCGATTGCGGCGGTCTTGAAAACCGTTGTACCGCGAGGTACCCGGGGTTCGAATCCCTGTCTCTCCGCTGAAACAAAAACGAAGGACTTCACAAAAGCCTTCAAAAAGTCATTCAAAGCACCGTATATCAGTTGATTACGGTGCTTTTTTATTTTTGCGCCCCAACAAGGTGAAGGCCTGAATGTAGGGTTTAGCCTTCAAAGTTCGGTCATTATTTGCTACATTTACTGCTACACTTTGAAGACCCCTCAAAAAAATGTAGCAGTGACCGAAAAATGAAGCCCATTTTGAAGCCTATAAAATCATTGATTCATAACTGATTATGTAGAACTTTGTAGCCATGGTGCTACATTAAATTTGAGTCGTTATGAGAATGATTTTTAAAGTGTCGTACTATGTACGTTCAAACTACGAAAACAAGCAGGGAAAGTCTCCCTTGATGATCCGGATTTTCCTGAATGGTGAAATGCTGAATGTCGGTTCTTCCGGTATCTACATTGACAAGAAGCTATGGAACAATTCCACCAACCGGGTAAAGGGGCGTGGAAGCGAATCCTTGAATCTGAATGCTCAGTTGGACAACATCTCAAATTCGCTGCAGATGATTTTTAAGAAGCATGAATTTGACGAAGACCTGACCCTTGACAAGATCAAGAGTATCTTTTTGGGTAAGAACAAGGTCAAGACTACGTTTGTGGAGTTCTACGACAAGTATCTGGAGGACATCAAGGCACAAGTTGGTGCAGGTAAAAGTATAGCCTTATATCACAAATATTCGGCTGCCCGAAACCATTTCGTGAATTTCCTCCATGCCAAATACGGTAGAAGAGATCTGATGCCGAGTGAACTCACCCATCTGATTATCCATGATTTTGAAATCTACCTGAAGACGGTGGTTTCCCTGAGGTCAAATTCGGCTACCAAGACTCTCAAATTCTTCAAGACCGTAGTCATCTTTGCCCAGAAGTGCGGTGTGATGACGCACGACCCTTTTTTGAACCACCACTTTCACCTGGAACCGGTGGACCGGGGTTTTCTTACGGATGAAGAGATACAACGCATCATGCAGAAAGATTTTGAGATACCCCGGCTTGAGATGGTGAGGGATGTCTTTATCTTTTCCTGTTTTTGCGGGCTTGCCTACATCGATGTGGCTCACCTGACGCAGGAAAACATCATTACCCTTGATAACCGTCCGTGGATTATCATCAATCGTCAGAAGACCAATGTACAGAGCAATATCCCATTGCTGGAGATACCGCGGATGATTCTTGACAAGTACAAGGGAAAGATCAAGGAGAACAGACTACTACCTGTTTTGTCAAATCAAAAGATCAATGCTTACCTCAAAGAGATTGCCGACCTTTGTGGCATCAAGAAACGTCTCAGCTACCACACAGCTCGGCACACATTTGCAACGATGTTGCTCAGCAAGGGTGTTCCCATTGAGTCCGTTTCGAAGATGCTGGGACATACCAATATAAAAACAACACAGATTTATGCGCGTATCACCAACAAGAAAATTGAGCAGGATATGATGCAGGTTGCCGACAAGTTTGACGGTTTTAGGAATTATTTCATCAATTAGCTGGCTTATTTCAGTTCAATCCTTATTTCGAGGGAAAAGACTCGCTGCACTTTTATCAGAAGGTGTGTCAAAATACACACCTTTATTTTTTACGCACAAAGAAGGTGCATCGTGCATTACGACACACCTCCCTCTTCTTGAATATACAGGTATGGCTAATTTAAAAGCGATAAGCAAATCCGAGATTAAATACAGTCTCATACCAAACTGGCATTCATTGTCGCTGTCGTCATCACCACCTATATGGACATGATTTCCGTGTATATCCACATCCCAGTCATCATTCCAGTCAAACATCCAATTGGAAAATGTCAAACCAAGTAATGGGTAGAGCTTTACTTTGCTTGCCACAGGAAATAAATAGTGGAAATTCAGGTTTACATCCAACATGCTGACGTTGTTGTTTTCAAAGAAATAATTCAATGAAGGTTCTAGACGTATGGGGTTGGTGATATTGTACTGATATTTCAGTCCCAAACCGACACTCTCAATTTCTGTTCCATAACTTAATCCGAATCCGATTGCTTGTTTTCCCTTTTGTGCATAAGTGTTGCCAACAAGCATCAAAAAACAAACTGCTAAAAATAAAACCTTTTTCATTTTGGTATGTATTTTATGTAAAATTAGTCGTCATCACCCCAGGCATTATCCCATTTATGGCGCTTATATCTTTAGGGGTGGTGATGGTATTTGTCATGAAGGTCACAATAGGAACAATAATGTTTATGCCAATATTTGCTATGCAAATCAATCCTGTCATAAAAAGGATTATAATAGTCACTGCCTATTTCTATCAAGACACGATTTCATCCATATTTTCGATAGTGTTTGTAATAATTGCATATGTCACGCATGTGTTTACCGGAAGTCCTTGCTATCTCAAGGGCCAAACCGACATTTCCCCAGTCGCGTCCACATTATCTGTAATAGTCATCTAGAAGATTGCTGCGAGTGTTATACCCATACATAATCATTTCCGGTAGTCAGATACTTCTATAGAGGCATATTTGTTTGCTCTGCTGATGAACAAGGACAGCCTGTCTTGCGCAAAGATGGAACAAGAAATGGTCATGAGCAACAGTAAAATATAAAATTTTCTCATAAAACAAATGATTGGTAAAGTAATAGGCAAAGGTACTATAAAATCATGAGATAATACATCGTACTTGAAAGATATACAGTCATTCGTTGTTTTTTATTGGAAACGATACTCATAAGTAGATGTTTAACAGGACTTGTTGGGTTAAAATGTCTAAACTAAGACCTTTTTTATATGAACAATAATATTGGCCGTTGGTGATGCAAGGCCGGTTTCTATGCCGAGGTTGAGGGTTCGGTCGCATCGTAAAGCAGGTTGGTCTTGACGGCTATCTCTTGTCCATGGATGGTGGATACTGGAAGGCACAACAGACACAGCAGTACGACGAGACACATGGGCATACGTTTCATATAAACATTGAATATAGGTGAATAAATAGGAGCATCAAAAGAATCTTTTTCAGCAATCGTTGCATCTCAAAGAGCCCATTATGGATAGGAGTAGCAACAGCGGATACAAGCTCAAAAAGATTTTTCTTCGACTTTGATTTCGATGACAAAATTATTATATTAAATCAAAAAAACGTTGTCAAAAATCGGTTTAATTCTAACAGCTTTATTTCTAAAAATTGAATATCAAAAGCTTTTATGGCTGTAAAATTGGCAAAAACTAACAGTTTGCTAACAACTCTTTTTTTGGGGGGATCGTGGTTCTATAGAAGTTGATTTTATAAATTCCGAAAACGAATCAGTTCTAAAAATGTTATTACACAAGTTTTGTTGGGTAAGTTGAATAATTGTCGCTAAGTATATTGTCCCGTAATTTTCTTTGTCTTTCTTGTTTTTATTGATACTTTTATTTTTTTAGTAATCATCCATGTGGTGGATATAGAATGAATAGGTATGTGAACTTTAAAATATATCACTATTGTGCGATGAACGTTTACTGTATTTTCTTTTATACTATTTTCTCTAATTATTGGAATGTATTAATATCGAATTTTAATATCTCAAATAAATATACCAAATATTTTAATAAATGTGTTGCATATTAATTATAATATTAATATATTTGTCGCGGTTAATGTATATTAGACATGTAAACACTGAATATTACTCTTTTGTTTATCTTATAAATTGCTAAATTCTTCCAAAAACTTAGCAATAACATTAAATAAACAAATTTATTTTTTTTGTTAAACCAAAATTATATTTATGAAAAAAGTGATTTTTTAATTCTGTGGACATTATGTTCTATAGGAGTAATGGCACAGAAGAAACCTATTACAGGTATTGTTACTGATGTCTCCGGCGAATATGTCATTGGAGCGAGTGTTATGGAAGTTGGTACTACTAACGGTACCATAACCGATGTTGAAGGTCGTTTTTCTCTTACAGTAAACCCCACAGGAAAAATCCAGATTACTTATATTGGATATGAGCCTCAGGTGATTGAAATAAAAAATCAAACTCATTTGAAAATAAAACTAAAGGATGATTCCCAAATATTGGATGAAGTCGTTGTTACGGGGTACGGGGGAACCCAACTTCGCTCTAAACTAACTAACTCTATTTCATCAGTTAAAGAAGAGCAAATGGCAGTTGGTATATTTTCTAACCCAGCACAAGCCTTATCCGGTGCTGTAGCAGGATTAAAGGTTATGCAAGCATCAGGTAATCCTGCAGCTTCACCAATCATTGTATTACGTGGTGGTACCAACCTTGATGGAACAGGTTCTCCCCTTATACTTGTCGACGGTCAGCAGCGGGATAATTTGAATGACATCAACCCGGCCGATATTGAATCAATGGATGTATTGAAAGATGCAGGAGCTACTGCCCTTTATGGTGCCCGTGCCAACAATGGGGTACTTTTAGTTACAACAAAAAAAGGAAAAACCGGACGTACATCTATCAATGTGAAAGCCCAAGTGGGTTTGAATTACATGCGTAATCCTTACGAATTTATGAACGCCGGAGATTATCTTTATTGGATGCGCAAGTCTTATCAGAATGCAGCGCAAGTATTTAAGACCCAATCTGGCCAATGGGTGGGGTGGAATGATCTGAGTACACTCTCACAAAACCAGCCTTACGGTACAGGAAACATTTATTGGGAAGATGCCAATAGAACAATACCGGCAAACGGAAATAAAAATCCTAGTGCCGTATGGAGTCCAATGATTTATACTGATGATCTGGCATTTTTATTGAAACAAGGTTGGAGAAAGATGACCGATCCGGTATATGGTAATGAGATCATTTATAAAGACTGGAATATGAGCGAGGCTAATTTAAACCGCCCTGCCATTTCACAGGATTATAACATCAGCATTTCGGGTGGTAATGATAAAGGTAACTATTATGCAAGTGTGGGATATAATCGTACGGAAGGTATTCCATTGGATAATTTCTATCGACGTATCAACGCCACACTTAATGCAGACTATAAGATAACCGATTGGTTAACGTCATCCACTAATGTCTCTTTTTCTGACTCCAAATGGAATGGTCTTCCAAATGGTTTGGAAAGAAAAGAGGATCTAACTGAATACGATGAAACTGAACATAATTATTTTGTGCGTATGTTGAGTGCACCTCCCACTCTTCGCGGCTATAATGCAGATGGAGAATTGTTGCTCGGACGCGATTATAAAGACGGTAACCAAGCTGTGAACTCAAAGAAGTTTTACCGTGACTTTAACGGCAATAAATTTATCTTTGGTGAAAATCTGAATTTTCAGATATTGAAAGACTTGTCTTTAAAGATAGGTGCCGTATGGATGTATGACGAAAGAATCAAGGAAAGCTACAATCAGGACTTTCTGCAATCCTCCGGTAATACCAACAAAACAAGAAGTGCCTCAGCAGACTTTAATAGAGTATTAAAACAGACCTACAATGCAGTGGTTAACTATGGTCTGAGTTTTAACCAGATGCATAACTTGAATGTGCTTGCCGGCGTAGAATATTACAATGAAGCTAAAAAAGGGTTTAATGCGGCTGGTTCAGGGGCTCCTACGGATGCTTTGAAGGATTTGTCACTGACTGTCGCAGGTGCTAACCAACGCAAGATTGATTCATGGCATGAAAAGAAAGCCATTATGTCTTACTTCGGACGTTTGAATTACGATTATAAGACCAAATATTTACTTTCTGCCACATTACGCCATGATGGTTATTCCGTACTCTTGGGTGATAACCGATGGGGTACATTTCCTGGTATTTCTGCCGGTTGGGTTTTCAGTAAGGAGAATTTTATGAGAAATCTGCATAAAATAATTTCCTTTGCCAAATTGCGCGCCAGTTATGGGTTAAATGGTAATGTGTCTAAAATTGGTGCTTACGATTTACAAGGCGATTACTCAAATGTTCAATATGGCGGAGAAGCGGGATTCCTAATAGGTAAACTACCTAATCCCTATTTACGTTGGGAAAAGTCACATACATTTGAAATTGGTGTCGATCTCGGGCTCCTCGAAAATAAAATTAATGCAAACTTTACTTTTTATAACCGTCGTACTCAAGACAAATATGCAGATATTCCACTTCCCGGTTCTTCAGGAATCAATTCATTTAGAACAAATAACGGAGAAATTCAAAACCGAGGCCTCGAAATGGAATTTTCTTTCAAAGTGCTAAACCGTAGAGATATGCAGTGGAACATCAGTGTGAACGCAGCATACAATAAGAATAAGATACTTAAATTGCCGGATAACGGATTGGAACGTAACCGACAGAATGCTTTCCAGGTATATGATCCCAAAACCAAGAATTTGATATGGGTTGGCGGTTACCAAGAAGGACAAGAACCGGGTGCTTTGTATGCATTTAAGTATGAAGGCGTTTATAAAAATTACGATGAGATACCCGGTAATTTGAAAGATATTGCATATAAGAGTAGTGGCTTGACACTCTATGGACCGGATGCATGGGCTGCACTCCCTGAATCAGCAAAAGTAAAGGTTGACAGCAAAGGGCGTGTAGTTGCAGCCGCCTTGCCTATCCAACCTGGAGATGCGAAATTTAAAGATGTCAATGGCGATGGTATAATCGATGATTACGATATGGTCAAGGTGGGTAATACTATTCCCCATTGGACAGGTGGTATTAACACCGACTTTACATGGAAGGATTTTTCACTTTATGTCCGCATGGATTATGCATTAGATTATAAATTACATGATTTCTCTTCTTCCTGGATTATGGGAAATCTGCAAGGGACATTCAATACCTTGAAAAAGACAAAAGATTCCTGGACACCTGAGAACCCTAATGCAAAATATCCCACTTATGTTTGGGCCGATCAGCTAGGAAAAGGCAATTATCAGCGTCGTTCAACCATGTTTACACATGAAGGCAGCTATTTGGCATTCCGTGAAGTAGCCCTTACGTATACGGTACCTCAGAAACTAATCTCCAAGTGGAATATTCAGAAGTTGGCATTTACCATCACGGGACAAAACTTGGGGTATCTGACTGCAGCCAAAGATCTATTTTCACCGGAACCGACAGAGATTTTGGGAAGCGATGATTTACATTTAGGAGGTTACCCATTGCCACGTTCCGTTATTTTTGGAGTTAATCTTTCATTTTAAACAAAAAAAATAAATTATGAAATATTTAAAATACATTATTATATCCTGTCTTATAACAGGAATGTTTACGTCTTGTGAGCTAGATTATTCTCCTGAGGATTGGTATGGAAGCTCCACATTTTGGCAAAATGAAGCACAGGTAGATGGTTTTATGGTGGGGATGCACAAGCATCTACGTGATATTAACCAGTATATTTTCTTAATGGGTGAAGCGCGGGGAGGTACTCAAAAAACTGGATCTGGGTCACAAGGAGTCAGTTTGAACTACAGTTCTCCCATTAAAGACAATACTTTTACAGACAATAATACTGGAATTACGAATTGGGCAAACTTTTACGAGAAGATTCTCAATGTGAATGAGTTTATTAATAAAGTAGAACATGAATGTATATTTCTTGACGCAAATACGAAAAACTATTTTCTAGGACAGGCCTATGGAATACGTGCTTATTACTATTTCCATTTATACCGCACATTCGGTGGGGTTCCATTAATTAAAGACCCAAAAGTTATGGAAGGCGTTACCAATGCAGAAAGCCTGTACGAGCCCCGTGCGACAGCTAAACAGACGTTAGATTTCATCAAGGAAGACATTACCCGCTCAGAGTCTGCATTTGGAAACAATAATGTTATCAAACTAAATAAAGGAATGTGGTCAAAAGCTGCTACTACCATGTTGAAGGGTGAAGTATATTTGTGGTCTGCCAAAGTAACTACGGAAGACCAGTCACCAGCTTCTGGTGATCTTGGTGTAGCCAAAGAAGCCGTTTCAAGTCTGATAAATAAGAATTTTAAATTATTGCCCCAATTTAAAGATATATTTGCTTATACAAACAAAGGTAATGATGAGGTTATATTCGCTTTGCGCTTTGTCGACGGAGAAGCACAAAACTGGGCTTATGATTTTACATATCGGAATGCGAACTTTGTAAACACATTCTACAATGTGAACAATGTAAAAATTTTATCTGACACTCTTCTGATACAAGATGCAGGAATGCAGCGCCATGAATGGAAAGAGGGTTTCTTTGTTTCTTTTAAAGATGCTGATATGAGAAAAAGAAGCACATTTCTCGATTATTACGATGAAAATGGAATACTTAATGGCACTGTATTTACCAAATGTATCGGAACTATCAATAATAGTACGGGAAAACGCGTGTTCAGTGACGACTATGTTATCTACCGTTATGCGGATGTTCTCCTCATGATGGCTGAAATAACCAACATGGAAGGTGGAGACGTTGCCAAATACATAAATGAAATACGGCAACGTGCTTATGGTAAGAATTATGATGAGACTCTTTATGGATACACGAACAGTACGTTTGAAGAAAACGAATTGGCTATTCTTCATGAGCGTGACAAAGAATTTGTATGGGAAGGTAAACGTTGGTATGACATCCGCCGTATGTGGGATGTTAATCACAAGCCTTTAGTTTTCTCTGCTAAAGCCAATTATGACAGTACTGATCCTGTATTGAAGAAAGTGAAGAATATAAACTCTTATGGCCTATTGATATCAATACATTGAATAATGATAATAAATTAAAAAATAATCCGGGATATTAATCTCCCGAAGGAGATAGTCATATTCTAATAGTCTATCTCCTTTTTCTAAAAATATAAATAACCATAAAATATATATGTTATGAGATTTTTTAAACATTTGGCAACTTTTGCTATGGTTTGTTGTCTTACACTAAATGCCCGATCGCAACAGAGTAATACTTTCGTCCCTTCAGAACACGGTTTGATCAAATCTGACCGGGAAGATGGACGTTTCATCAGTTCAAGGCGAGTTTTACAGGCTATGCTCAAACACACTGAACCCAAATATGCTTTCAAGCCTACCTTTAGTCCTGCTGAATTTAAAAAATGGCAGACAGGATTACGTCAGGCAATGAAAGACATAATGTTTCATCCTAACATTAAAAATCAACCGGTGCCTAAATTATTGAAAAGTGAACCTCGTGAAGGTTATACCATAGAAAAATGGGAATTCTATCCGTTGCCGGAGTGTGTCTCTACCTTCTTGGTAATGATACCGGACAATTTGCAAAAAAAAGTACCGGGAGTGATATGTATTCCAGGTTCCGGCGGTACTAAAGAACGTTTGGCTGGAGAACCGCCTATTGAACCTAAGTTTGCAAGTAACTATCATAGTGATAAAATAGATATGGGGTTAAGCTATGTAAATATGGGACTGATTGCTGTCATTGTAGACCATGCTGCTGCAGGTGAAGCCGCCGATTTGGAAAAATACACATTAGGCACAGGTTTCCATTATGACGGCACTGCACGTTACCTGCTTGAACTCGGTTGGAGTTACCTCGGCTACGATTCGTTTTTACATGCACAGGTTATCAAATGGATGAAGCAAGATCAGAGAATCAATAAAGAACGGCTGGTAGTCAGTGGATTTTCGTTGGGGACAGAGTCACTGATGGTACTTGCTTCCATAGATCCTTCTATCTATGCATTTGTATACAATGATTTTCTTTGTAACACGTTGGAACGTACCATCGTTATGACAGAACCAGATAAAAATGGAATACGTCCATTTCCAAATACCATTCGCCACTTAATTCCAAATTTCTGGAATAATTTCAATTTTCCTGATATTGTAGCTGCCATTGCTCCCCGACCGCTGATACTTACAGAAGGAGGGCTGGATCGTGATCTGAATTTGGTGCGTCGAGCATATGAATTGGCTGGACATCCCGAGAATCTGGAAATTCATCATTATCCCAAATTCTCTGATCCTCGTTCACGTATTGATTTGAATGCATTACCTGAGGGTATTAATCGTGATCAATATTACGACCTTGTGAATGTGGATCGTACCAGTCATTATTTTAAGGCGGTTACTATTATACCTTGGCTGAAGAAACTTTTACAACGGGATTCTCAATGAAAAAGGGAATAAATAAATATTGTTTTTGCCTTGTGTTTTTGCTATATTGCTTAAGCGGTAATGCAGAAGACTTGGTGGCACACGTTTATGATGCGGAACTTCCTGTCCTAATAAATAAAACAGATAACTTAGTCTGTGAAGTTATGATTGAAAGTGAATTGGGAGGGGAGGTTCTGAACGAGTTTACGTTTATCCAAGAGGGAATATTGCCAGTGACGGGCATGAATGGTTGTGTCTATTATAGTGGTACATCTTCAGCTATGAATTCACGAACTCCTTCACAAGCTATCCGAAATGGAGTTATGACCTATGGAGGTAGTCAATCCTATTATTGCCATCCTGCCTATAGTATTAAAAAATGTGAGCAACCTTTAAGTACAGAAAATGTTTTTCCGGTTCAAACCAAGTTAGTCCGTGGACAAAATTATTTTTGGGTAAGTTTACGATTAGCTTCTCAAACATCTTTAAATACTTCTTTTTCCATATCCGTGAAACGAGTAAAAGTTAACGGAAAAGAAATATCTGTACATGATGTAAAAAAGAAGACAATTACTCATTATGTAGGAATTGCTGTCCGACAGGCAGGAGATGATAATGTGCACTCATATCGCATCCCTGGCTTAGTAACGACTAATGATGGTACTTTATTAGGAGTATATGATGTACGTCACCAAACTAATATTGACTTGCAAGAAGATATAGACATAGGTATGAGCCGTAGTACAGACGGAGGACAAAGTTGGGAACCTATGAAAATCATTATGGATATGGGAGAATACAACGGACTTCCTCAAGGACAGAACGGTATTGGTGATCCAGCCATTCTCGTAGATGAAAGGAGTAACACTATTTGGGCATCAGCTGTATGGGTGCATGGACTGGCTAATGCACGCGCTTGGAGGAATGTGAAACCCGGAATGACACCGGAAGATGGTACCGGACAATTGATGCTTGTTAAAAGTACGGATGATGGTAAGACATGGTCTTCTCCTATAAATATCACTTCGCAGGTAAAAAGTAAAGATATGACGATGTTACTTCAAGGTCCGGGTAGAGGTATTACTACACAAGACGGCACATTGGTATTTCCCGTTCAATATAAAAGTGTGAACAGGCAGTTAAGAGGAGAAATTGCAATCATATACAGTAAAGACGGAGGTAAGAGTTGGCATCGTTCCAATGCTGTTTCTACGGAAGAACTCGTATCTGAACCACAAATAGCAGAAGTGATTCCAGGCACTCTGATGATAAATGCACGTACATCCGCCCCCTGTCGTTTTGTGGCTGTCAGTACTGATTTAGGAATGAATTGGCGAAAACATTCTTCATCGGGATGTGAATTGATAGAACCGGGGTGTATGGGAAGCCTTTTGCACATAAAGGCTGACCGGAACATTTTAGGAAAGAATATTCTACTTTTTTCCAATCCAAATACACCGGCTATGTCACCTTCTATGAGCGGAAGGAAAAACTTGACGATAAAAGCAAGTTTAGATGCAGGGATCACTTGGCCGTTGGAGTATCAGATAAATTTGGATGAAGAACAAGGATGGGGTTACTCTTGTTTAACGCAGATTGACAAGGAGACTGTCGGTATTTTATATGAAGGAAGTACTGCACAAATGGTATTTCAGAAGATTCGACTAAAGGATTTAATAAGAAATAACCTTTAAATATCTTCAGAAATAATTTTAGTTGATTTTGAAAGACTGTATTAGAGTAATCTTTGATATGGTCTTTCTTTTTTAGAATAATAAAGAACATGAATCAGTAGTTGATTTGCTGATTCAAAGAATCAAGGTTGAGAATCATCTACCTTTTCGCTTGTTAAAATGTTATTATTTAGTTAATTATTTTATTAATTGTTCTTTTTTAATATCGTTGAAAATTGATATATTATTAAAACCATTTATTGATCTATTTATAATTCCCAAGGAGAAAGCATTAAAACTTATAAAAAAAATATATATGGGATGTTTATGAGTCTTCACTCAAGTTCTACTGTCAGAGGTTCAGTAATAACAATCATCCAATCTTTACCGATCAGGAACTGTTTACTGTATATCTGTTCTACGGAGTTTATCAGCAATCCTTTAAAATCAAAGACATACTTACTTTTATGGTTTCCTAACTTGACTTCTTACCAAGAAGGTGTGTCAAAATGCACACCTTTATTTTTTACGCACAAAACCCTGACTTTCCCAAGCCGGGGCTTTGTGCTTAAAAAAAAGAAGGTGCGCATTTTGACACACCTCCATTAATATTTAAGCCGTAATTCCCAAACTATGATATGACATAAACAGCATTCCAATCATTATATTTAACAGCATTCCCTGATTCATTTTTAATTTGTTCGGGAGTAGTCCAATTCTCACCGTCTATTGAAGTTGTATAATATCCATAATAATCTACACCCTCTCCAACAGTGACAAACTTGCCATTTCCATAAGTAACATCATTCCAATGAATTGTAATATCAAACATTACCTGTTGTGGCGTAATCCAGTTTTCGCCATCTGTGGATGATGTTATGTATCTATTTTGCCCCACTGCTACAAACTTTCCACCTCCATATGTATTGGAATCCCACCAAGAAGTAACTCCTATCACTTGTTGTGGATTGGTCCAGTTCTCACCATCTGTAGATGTTGTTACATGTTTACCGTTATGTTCAGTTACTACGAATTTTCCATTTCCGTATGTGATAGCCCCCCACCAATTATCTTTAGTCCCTACCTGCTGTGGTGTAGCCCAGTTCTTCCCGTCTGTGGATGATACTATACGCCCATTTCTGCCAGTTACTACAAATTTTCCACTTCCGTATGCAATACCAGTCCACATATGATCACCTGGCAATGAATGAGCAGTCCAGTTTAGACCATCGGTAGATATTCCAACATTACCTTCTTCACTTATGGCTACAAACTTTCCATTCCCGTATGCAATGTATTCCCACTTTTGATATTTGCCCATTGTTTGTGAAGTCCAATTATTACCATCCGTGGATGTAGCAGTTTTACAATATACACTAACTGCAACATACTTACCATTTCCATAGGCAATATCATTCCAATCATCAATTCCTACTATCATATTTAAATCTCCTATTTTTACGTTAATAATATCATCTGTTGACGGTGGCGTAACAGGCTTATCGGGTTCATTTGGTTCTTCCGGTTGTTCCACAGGCGGCTTGACAGGTTCATATTCTTCCTCCTTATCACATGCGACTAACAAACCAGCACATAGTGCCATCATACAAAAAAGTCTTGTTTTCATTATTCTTTTTGTTTTTATCCCGCAACCACTGGGAAGAGATAGTTTCAAGAAAGTGAGTTGCATCCTCAAAAGGCACTTTCTTACTCGATTATACTTGCGTTTTGATGATATTACCACTGCTACCTAATATAATGACAGCAACAGGTCCCACAATATCTTCTTCCATTACGAGTTGGTTATCGGCATAAGCACCTTTCACCAAGAAGCCAGATATTGCTTCTATTTCACTCTTTGTCGGACTTCGAGTCAGTTCCGAACTAAATGCACCTGCTTTGAGCGTATTACAAAACGCTCTTGTTGCGATTCTACCCATAGGTTTCTCCTTTCTTTAATGATTAATATTTGATATATGTATTATAGATTTTTAGAGAAGAGTTTTTTAGAGTTTTACCTTTTGGAATATCAAATGAGTAGATACAAGAAAAGGGCACAAACACACTCTCTCTTAATTTGTTAGTTAGGCTCTGGTAAGCCTTGAAGCTCAAATAAGAAAAAGCAGTCTGTGCCCTCGATTGAGGGTACAAACTATGCTTAGACTTATTATTCGGAGCTTCATTTTAAATTTACCAGATTTAACTAACTCAAATAATTGTCTGCAAGTTATGCAATATGTCTTTTACTAGAAATGTCTATTCTTATACCTCCTTTTTTAGTTCGTCCACAAAGTAAACGAAAAAGAAGTAAATAGGCAAACATCTGAAAGACTATAACACAGACTGCTTATATAATTTTGTTTCACTATTCGCTACACCATTCCGGTTTCATCAACAGTTCTCCGTAATACAGCCGTTCCGTAGGCTGTTGCAAGAATTGGTTGAAGCGTTCCCCATCTGAAATATTTCGCGTATTATAGCGAAATTCTGACTCTTTGCAATACTTAGGCAAATGCTTAGGACTAACTAGGTAGTAAATACCTATAATCATTCTTTTGAAATGACTCCAATACCCTTCTATACCGTTTGTATGGTAGCCTTTCTTATTGACATAAATACCTAAACTGTGTTGTACAACCTCATGTATATAGTTTTCTTTTACACTGTTATAACCCGACCAACCATCAGAAATAACTGTAGTACCTTTCTTTACCAATCGGTCTATGACATTCAAAAGGACTTTTGCGCTTGCGTCAGCAATAACTTGTGTATATACCTTTCCCTTAGAAAGTAACCCCATTACGGGAGTTTTCTGTTTCGTACTACGTCCTTGTCCTCCTTTGTTGCGTTTCGTTTTACCACCAACATAAGTTTCATCGACTTGTGTATCAGCCTCAAATGTTGTATCATCTTTCTTTATGTTATGACGAATACGATGCAGCATAAACCATGCTGTCTTTTGAGTTACATGAATATCCCTTGCCAACTGACAACTACTAATTCCTCTTTTGTGAGCCAAAAACAAGAAGATAGCATAAAACCATTTCTTCAACGGAAGGTTAGAGTCCTCAAACATAGTACCTATACGTACCGTAAACCGTTCCCGACAATCTTTACACTTGTACAATCCTTTGAACTCTCCGTTCTGTTTCCGTTTGTAATGGTGCTTAGATATGGAACCGCAATGAGGGCAAACAGGCTCACCATGCCACCGCATATCTTCCAGATGCTCCCTGCAATCCTCTTCGGTATGCAGAGTATCTATCATTTGAAGTAGTGAGTGGAATGGTTGCATATGTACAATTATTTATTGGTTTATAGGGAAATTGTACACGCGATGGGAGGATAATTTCAGTTTTGGAGAAAAATCTTAATGAAAATCTTAAGATTTTCATAGGTTCTTGACGATTTACCACCGTCAAGAATAAGAAAATACCCAAGATATTTTATGATGGCTTGATTATTAGTAGATTAATGATTTTAGCAGAACGCTTTTTGGGTTGAAAAAAGAAAAATACATATTCTATTAATCAAACATATACGGTTATGAGAACTCTTGTAGAATATATGAACGAAACTTTGGGGAATACTCTGGAATTGGAAATCGCCAAAATATTAAGTGATGAACAAGAAGAAGCAGAGAATGAAACTTCTAATGAAGACAATGATAACTAAACACAACCATATACTTTAGAGCAACCAGTCATTATACACAAGTCTTGGTACAATAAAGTATATAGTTGCGAAAAATGAATTGTACTTTCCGCTTTTTTATTGGGATATATACGAATGGTTCTCAAACGGGTACAATCATCTATGGCCGTGAACTGGTATGCTCCGTTTCGTACTTTCATTACATCCAGCTGAACCCTTTCCCCGGGAATTTCTTTACTATATCGGATATAGTCTGACTTTTTACGCCGTTTCACAACAGCTTTGACCTGATGCTTTTTCAACACACGCCACACCGTCATGGCTGAGAGCTTTATTCTCTTCCTAAGCAGATAGTTGGCAATCCGTTGTGTTCCCCAGCTTCTCGTCTCACGCAGATTAAGGATAATGGTTTCAATTTCAGGTGTTATCTTCATATTGGCAAGTCTTGATGGGCGTTTAGACTTGTCGGACAATTCCGACTTACCTTGTTCTTTCTCGCGATTTATCCAACGGTATAACGTGGAACGGGCAATCCCGCACCGAAGGGCAGTTTTTGTCACAGAACCCGTTTCGGCGTATAGTTCAAGCCATTTTTGGCGCATTCGTATTTTCCGTATATCTTCTTTCATGCTACGAAGATACGGATTAAGATTTGCCTATGAAAAGAAAAGGTGTAGCGTATCTATTGATACTTTACAATTAAACAGCTTATCTCTACCAACTTTTTTCTCCTTTAATGACAAAAGAAGCATATGATAGAGTTTACGAGTGCCTATAGGGGCATTTCCAAACGAATGTCCTGTATCATTTCTACAACTTCAGTGGCTTTTTGTCGGCTTCTGCTTATATTCCACTGTTGACGGTAATACTTTTGCCTGTTTATCCCGAGCAGTTGGCAGACCTCACTGATACTTAGGGATTTTTCTTCTTTATATTGAGTGACTGCTCGGGAAAGGTGTTTTTTCGTATGGCGATATTATACTCCTTTTCTGCGATGTCTATCATCATATCAAAGAACTCCACTTTTATATCTTTCAGCTCAAGTTCCTTTTCCAAACGGGTATTCTTACGTTCCAGCAACCTTACCTTTTGCTGCAGTTCAAGCAGCTCTTGATCTTTACTCTTTTCCATAAAATCGAGGGATTTGTTTGAGACGTCAACGTTACCATATTTTTCAATCCAGCGTTTAACTGTATAGCTCCCTTGTATACCATATCTACGTTGAAGGAAGCCTAAACTTACTTTAGTGGTTTCGTACTCTTGTACTACGGATAATTAAAGGACATGCTGTAATCCTTTTGAGTATGCTTAACGTACTTGTGCTATGTCTTTTCCATTCGTTACTTATTTTAAGTATTCCATGCGACAAGAAGTTGTACAAGTAATTTTGTTCAGCACTGTGTTTGAGCTTATTGTTCCGTCAATAGTAGCCTAAAGAGGTGTGCTTTACTAGTAATGGTTTGGTACGAAGCCCTCTTGACAATACTGTCCTTTACAGAAATATCTAATGTATAGGTTATTAGACTGACTGATATGAGTAATATATGTGAATTGCTGCACCTCATGATAAAGTATATAGTTACGCAGATTAAAGACCTCTTAAGACTGTGTAAGAATTTCAGAGATATGATCAATGAGAATACTTATGATAAGGATATTAGAAAGTGGATTGAAAAAGCAAAGGTAATACGGGATGTGGCACTGACGAACTTTGCATATGGTATTGAAAAAGACTGAGAGACGGTACAGGAAGCTATTTATATCCTCTTTAGCAACGGATTACTGGAGGGATAGTGAATAAAATTAAAGCGGTCAAAAGACAGATGTACAATAGGGCAGGAAGTAAACTGCTGAGAGTGAAGATTCTTTATTCACAATAGAAGAAATACCACCAAATTTAAAGAAGAACCAATATTCAATAATATGCACAACTTTCTATTCATAAATCTTTTATTAATTTGATTCCGCTAACGAGTTATCATATGTTTTTTAATAGTCAATTAAAAAATGAGAAATTATTTCAAATAGAATGCGTTTTTTGAATATAGTTTTTCGCTTTTCTTTTAAAAATATCACTTCTACATACCTAACTTTGCAAATATAAAAAAGAAAATCCCCAGTAAACTAATTTATCTATAATAATGGAAAACAATAATACCTCAAATAAAAGGACCTACTATATTTCAATAGCCATTCTTGCCGGAATGTTCTTTATTTTTGGATTTGTATCTTGGGTCAATTCCATACTTATTCCCTATTTCCGTATATCCTGCGAACTTACACATTTCGAATCCTACTTTGTAGCGTTTGCTTTTTATATTGCTTATTTTGTAATGGCAGTTCCTTCTGGAATATTGTTAAAGAGAGTAGGCTTCAAACGAGGGATTATGTACGGATTTATGTTAACTGCATTGGGAGCTTTTATATTCGTTCCGGCCGCTTTAGCCCGACAATTCGAAATCTTTCTGATCGGTTTGTTTTCCATAGGAACAGGGCTGGCAATCCTGCAAACAGCAGCCAATCCGTACGTCACCATTATCGGTCCAATTGACAGTGCTGCCCGGCGTATCAGTATCATGGGCATATGTAACAAATTTGCCGGAATCATTTCTCCTCTCATTTTCGCCGCACTGATTCTGAAAGCAGATGACAGTGAACTTTTTGCCCTGATAGAATCAGGTACATTGGATGCAATAACCCAAAATGCCATGCTTGACGAATTGATACAACGGGTTATCGTTCCGTACGCTATACTAGGAGTGCTGCTTTTATTAGCCGGAATCGGTATCCGTTATTCTGTCTTACCGGAAATTAATACGGATGAGCAGAATGCGACAGACGACAAAGAAAGCGGGCATAGTAACCGGAAAAGTATTTTGGGTTTTCCATACCTTATTTTAGGCGCATTAGCGATCTTCTTTCATGTAGGAACACAAGTAATAGCCATTGACACTATCATTAATTATGCCAATTCTATGGGTATGGATTTACTGGAAGCAAAAGTATTTCCCTCATATACTCTGGCATGTACAATGATCGGCTACATATTGGGAATCATCGTAATCCCCAAATATATCTCACAAAAGAACGCACTGATTGTATGTACAGTACTAGGATTATTCCTTTCATTCGGAGTTGTATTAGCCGACTTTAGTGTAACTCTCTTCGGTCATCAAGCTAATGCCTCTATCTTTTTTCTCAATGCACTAGGCTTTCCCAATGCACTAATTTATGCAGGTATTTGGCCATTATCCATTCATGGATTAGGAAAGTTTACAAAAACTGGTTCTTCATTACTAATCATGGGACTTTGTGGAAATGCGATCCTACCGTTAGTTTACGGTCATTTTGCTGAAATATATGATTTGCGTATCGGCTACAGGGTATTAATCCCTTGCTTCCTTTATCTTGTATTCTTTGCTGTTAAAGGGCACAAGATCACTTCATGGAGATAAAAAATAAATGATGAATAAACCTCAAGTAACATAAAATGAAGAGACTAATCATTATAAATGGAAAACTCATCTTTCCGGACCATATAGGTACCGGTAAATCATTGATATGCAACAACGGAAAGATTGAACAAATCGTCACCAATGAAATGCTTGAAATAAACCCGGATGATCAAATAATAGATGCGAAACAGCAGTATGTATCTCCCGGTTTTATTGATATGCATGTTCATGGGGGTGGCGGGCACGACTTTATGGACGGAACAGTGGAAGCATTTCTAGGGATCGCGGAAGTTCATGCGAAGTACGGCACAACAGCTATGGTACCTACAACGCTAACCTGTACCGATGAAGAATTAATGAATATTTTTACCACTTACAAAAAAACAAAAAGCCTCAACAATAAAGGCGCTAAGTTTATAGGGTTACATCTTGAAGGTCCTTATTTTTCACCCTCCCAATGCGGAGCCCAAGACCCTAAATTTCTTAAAAAACCATATCCAAAAGAATATAACCATATTATAAATATCTCACAGGATATTGTGCGTTGGAGTGTTGCTCCAGAACTGGAAGGAGCTATCGAAATGGGTAAAGAATTGCAAAGACAGCATATCCTTGCTTCCATTGCACATACCGACGCAATCTATGAAGAAGTGGAAAAAGCATACAAAGCCGGATATACCCATGTTACCCACTTATATTCGGCCATGTCATCCGTAACACGCAGAAATGCTTTTCGATATGCAGGAGTAGTGGAAGCAGTCTATTTGATTGACGACATAACTGTGGAAATCATTGCTGACGGCATACACCTCCCCAAACCGCTTCTTCAGTTTGTCTATAAATTCAAAGGACCCGATAAAACTGCACTTTGCACCGATGCAATGCGAGGAACAGGAATGCCGGACGGAGAATCCATTTTGGGAAGTTTAACCAATGGTCAGAAAGTAATTATTGAAGACGGAGTTGCAAAAATGCCGGACCGTTCAGCTTTTGCAGGCAGTGTAGCCACTACCGACCGCTTGGTCAGAACTATGGTACAACTAGCCAATGTCCCCCTCACCGATGCCGTTCGCATGATGACACTTACCCCCGCCCGTATCTTACGCATAGATTCATCAAAAGGTTCTCTAGAAGTAGGAAAAGATGCCGATATCGTCATTTTCGACAACCAAATTCATATTATTAACACAATATCAGAAGGCCATGTTATCTATAGTAAATGAATCAGAAGTCAAAGTATTTCAACAAGAACTGTTGACTGTTAAAATTTACCCTACCCTTCAACAGATGGGTAGCGAAGCTGCAAAAGAAGTAGCAAACAAAATCTGCAAACTTCTGGAAAAAAAGGCTGAAATCAATATGATTTTTGCCGCCGCTCCCTCACAAAATGAATTCTTAAGTCATCTAATTCGCGATAAACGAATCGACTGGACTAGAATTAATGCTTTCCACATGGATGAATACATTGGCATCCATCCGGACGCGTCGCAAAGTTTCGGTCATTTCCTCCGTATCCGTATCTTTGATAAAGTTCCTTTCAAGAAAGTGAACTACTTGAATGGACGCGCAGAGAGTCTTGAAGAAGAATGCAAACGATATGCTAATCTACTTACCAAATATCCAGTAGACATAGTCTGTCTAGGTATCGGAGAAAACGGGCACATAGCTTTCAATGATCCGGATGTAGCAGATTTTAATGATCCCAAACTAGTAAAAATAGTGAAACTCGATCCGGTATGTCGTCAGCAGCAAGTCAACGAGAAATGCTTCGAAAGATTGGATTTAGTACCCAAAGAAGCATTGACACTAACAATCCCTACCTTGCTAAAAGCAGAATGGCTGTTTTGTATTGTACCTTTCAAGAATAAAGCTCATGCAGTATATCGAACTATTTACGGTGAAATTTCAGAAAAATGTCCGGCTAGTATATTACGAAGAAAAGAAAAATCTTCATTATATTTAGACGCAGAAAGTGCAAAATTGATAAATCTATAACCAATCATGAAAAACAAAATTGCTTTTTTTTTATTACTGGCGGTCAGTGCCAGTAGTATATATGCACAAGTAAGAATTAACCTTAAAGGGCAAGTCTTAGATGAAAACAATTTGGGATTGATGGGGGTGAACATCTCTGTGAAGGGTAGTGGACATGGGGTGATTACCGACATAGACGGTAACTATGAATTAACTTCTGTATCTGCTAAGAGTGTGTTGGTCTTTTCCTTTGTCGGTTATGAATCTCAAGAAGTATTGGTAGGCAACAGACAACGTATTAATGTACATTTGAAACCCCTAATTAGCGAATTGGACGATGTAGTGATTGTCGCATATGGCGTGCAGAAAAAGGAAACTTTGATCGGTGCTTTGTCATCAGTAGATGTTGAGAAAATGACGGAAGTACCGGTGGCAAGTGTTACCAATCTATTGTCCGGTTCTGTGCCAGGTATAGCTTCTGTGCAAACATCCGGTCAACCGGGTAAGGATGCCGCTACATTATATATTCGTGGCGTAGGTTCGTTGAGTTCAGCCTCTTCTGCTCCATTGGTGTTAGTAGACGGAGTGGAACGCGACTTTTCGCAGATAGATCCCAATGAAATAGAAAACATGTCGGTATTGAAAGACGCTTCAGCTACAGCAGTGTTTGGTGTGCGAGGAGCCAACGGTGTGATTTTGATAACTACCAAGAGAGGGCAGTCCGGTAAACCCTCTATCTCGTTTAGTTCAATGAACGGAGTGCAACAGCCTATGTCGTATTTGAAGCAGGTAAGTAGTTATGACTATGCCCGCTTTTGGAATATCAAGCAGCAGATGGATGGAAAGACAGACCCTAAGAGCTATTTTTCTCGTGAGGATGTGGAAGCTTTTCGTATAGGATCAGATCCTATTATGCACCCCAATACAGATTGGTTAGACTACTTCTTCCGCGATGTCTTTTTTCAAACGAAGAACAATTTATCCATTTCGGGAGGAACAGATGATGTGCGTTATTTTGTGTCTATGGGATATATGTATCAGAACGGCGTGTTGAAGAGTCTGGGTTCATTGCCTTATGATAACAATTTTAATATGAACCGTTATAACTATAGGGCAAATTTAGATTTCAAGTTGAGTCGTTCCACACAGTTGAAACTAGGTGTAGGCGGAAATATGGTAGATACTCGCGAACCGAATACTTCTGTGAAGAATCCTTATAACATTGTGGCTATTTGGAGTGTGCCAATGGCCGGTCCAGGCATTGTGAACGGAGTACGTACTGTTATTCCGAAAGGTACTTATCCTACTGAAAATCATGATGCTTTTGAAAGTTATTATGGTAAGGGATACTCACGCTCATACGACATGACATTGAATATGGACTTGGAATTGACGCAAGATTTGGGCAAGTGGGTCAAAGGATTGAGCGTTTCTGTGAAGGGAGCATACGATAATCGTTTCGAGATTATCAAAAAGCGCGAAGGAGGAACTTATGAATATCAAGAAGTCTATTATAAGGGTAATTTGAGCGAGAGCGGAAAGTGGCAAGAAGGGACGTGGACTGACCCGGATTTTGATAAGACGTTAGTGTATGTACCGGTAGGTACGGAAACACCACTTACTTATAGAGAGAGTAATGAACGTGAGCGTTCTTGGTACTTGGAGGGACGTATCAATTATAATCGTACTTTTGGCGACCATGCCATAGGAGGATTGTTGCTTTACAATCAGTCGCGCGATTACTATCCTTCTACATATAGATATTTGCCTCGTAACTATATAGGTTATGTGGGGCGTGTGACTTATGGTTACCGTTCTAAATATCTTGCAGAGTTCAATGCGGGGTATAATGGGTCGGAAAATTTTGCTCCGGGAAGCAAACGATATGGCTTCTTTCCTTCCGGTTCTATAGGTTGGGTGGTAACCGGTGAAGATTTTATGGATAATGTGCATTGGATTGACTACTTGAAAGTGCGTGCTTCATGGGGACAAGTGGGCAACGATAAAGGAACGACCCGTTTCATGTATAAGGAAAGTATTTGGGAGAGTGAGAATAACGGTTATAGCTTTGGTGTGAATAATCCTGTTTATTCTCCGTCGTTCTATTACACAATGCCTGGCAACACGAATGTGACGTGGGAAACAGCTACTAAGCAAAATTACGGTATTGATATTCAGGCATTCCGCAATCGATTGAGTTTGAGTGTAGATTACTTTTTTGAACATAGAAAAGACATCTTGCTGTCGCCTGAAAAAACACCGGCCATTATAGCCATGGATATGCCGAACTTGAATTTGGGTGAAGTAGATAATCAAGGATATGAGATTGCATTGGGTTGGGGCGAGAGGTTGAAAAGCGGATTTCGTTACTATGCGAATGCCACCGTATCGTATGCCCATAATAAGATAGTCTATATGGATGAGGTGCGTCCAAAATACGACTATATGGCAAAAACAGGTGGTATAGTAGACCGACCTACCGGGTTGTATAAATTCAACCGTCTTTATCAATACGATGATTTTATCAATCAAGATGGTAAACTGATTTTGAAACCTGAATTACCGCAACCTTATGTAAAGGTACAACCGGGTGACTGTATGTACGAGGATTTAAATGGTGACCATATAGTGAATGGCGATGACCGGATGGCTACGGGTTATTCTACGATACCGGAATATATTTTTGGTTTGAATGCCGGATTAGACTATAAGGGATTTCATTTCGATATGCAATGGACCGGAGCTACTCACGTAGATAAGGCTCTCTATTCAGATTATCGTATCCCGTTTACCAATGCTGGGACACGCGGATTGCTCGACTATTTATATGAAGGCTGTTGGACACCTGAAAACCAATTGGGAGCAAAATATCCCAGTCCGGCAGAAGTGAATGAAAGTTGGAATTATGATAACTCTACATTGTGGTTGCAAGATTCTTCTTATTTACGCTTGAAAACATTAACAGTAGGCTATACATTCACTAATAAACCGTGGCTGAAAGCTTTAGGAGCCAAGTCCTTGGGGCTGATGTTTACTGGCTACAACTTGTTGACGCTTAGTCCGATGAAGTTTATGGACCCAGAGGCTCCAGCCAAGTACTCAAGTGGTAGTTATCCGCTTATCCGAGTATATAGTTTTGGAGTGAATATGAAATTTTAACAGAAGAATGACAGTATGAAATACATTGCTAATTTGATTTTATTGATGTGTCTGACGGGTGTTATGTTATGCGCTTGCAATGACATTCGTTTTGGAGATGATTTCTTGGGGCGCGTTCCGGAAGCTTCAGGAGCTATTACTGACTCAATGTTTAACTCGAAGGTAAATGCAGACAAGGTACTGAACCATGCTTATCGTTGCTTGCCTTATGGAATACCTATTTCTAAGAATCAGCCGAATGACAAGTTAGGAGTAAATGTGCTTGAGGCACTGTCCGATTTGCATTACAGCTTTCGCAATAATATAATGGACGGTCCTACGACACTTTATTATAATGGTGCTCTTTCATCAACTTTAGGTACGAATTCGGCGGGACGCGAAGCATACCGTTTCGGTTCGGAATTGGATTATGAAGCCATTCGCTATGCTTGGATTTATATAGAGAATGCAGGCAAGATTCCTGATATGACGGACGAAGAGAGAAGGGAACGGGTGGCTGAAGCAAAAATGATTGTTGCATTGTCTTATGCGCAGATGCTACGTTATGTGGGGGGAGTGCCTTTACTTGACCATTATGTGAAACCCAATGAGGATATGCATTATGAGCGTGCCACGTTTGCGCAGACTGTGGACTACATTATTCGCTTATTGGATGAGGCTAAGAACGATTTGTTGTGGAAACAGCCTGTTGTAGATGACGGTCGTATGACGAAGGCGGGTGCGTTGGGATTGAAGCTGAGAGTGCTTCTTTTTGCAGCTAGTCCCACGTTCAATTCGGAATATTTATGGCATCCAGCAGCTAATGAATATACTTGTTATATGAATTATGACCGTGAACGTTGGAAAAGGGCTGTGGATGCAGGCGATGAGTTCTTAGCTGAATATCGTGCTCATGGTGAGTATGATTTGACACGTGCTACGGATGAAAGCCATGCTTCACGACGAAAGGCGTTCCAACAAGCCTATTACGATCGGGGAGGGACGGAAACTTTGATTTCTATTCGTAAGGCGCCAGATTCAGAAAGTAAACCGTATGATGATGTAACTTATTTATATCAAAACTTTTTTGCGGAGCGTAATTTCTCGGGACCTACACTCAATTATGTGAATATGTTTTCATGGGACGATGGGGAGAATTTTCCCGAAGATTATGATTGGAGCGCCCCTTCGGCCAAACCTTTTTGGGACGAAAGCGGAGCACCTGTGCGTGACCCGCGTCTGTATGAAACGGTGGTAGTACCTGGCTCGCGTTTTTATGATGGTTCTACAGCTCCTGTTTATACCAATCATAAGAATTATAAACCAGAGACTACCGGTTTCTTGATGATGAAATTTATAATGGAGGAGAATGCTGATCGCAAAAACAGACCTACACAGTGGCCTTATCTGCGTTTACCAGAGGTTTGGTTGAGTTATGCGGAAGCTTTGAACGAATATAATGGCGCTCCGACAAAGGAAGCTTTCGACTTTTTGAACGATGTACGTACTCGTGCTGTGACTAACGGATATGATGTTGATTTGGGCATGAGCAAAGAAACATTTTGTGATCTGTTGCTAAAGGAACGCGCTTTGGAGTTTGGTTTTGAGGAAGTGCGTTGGTTTGATTTGGTTCGTTGGGGGATGAAGGACGATTTTACGAAGCCGCTTTATGGCTTATCTTCTACCGCCTTATACGATGCAAACGGATTGCCTAAATTTTTTTCATATAAAGTATATCAGTTGAACGACCGTACTTGGAAAGGAAACTGGGACACGAAATGGTATCTTTCGCCTATCCCTTATGAAGAAATCAGTAAAGAATATGGTATGACCCAAAATCCCGGTTGGTAATGAGGTGTAATGGATTATTAATAAACGGATGGATATGAAAAAACAATGGATTATAGTATTGCTCGGCAGCTTTTGCATGACCTTGAATGCGCAACAAGATAGACAAGAAAACACAGAGCAGACAGATGTGGATTCCATATCGTTAGGGTATGGACTGTATAGAGAAGTGAAGATGGCTCCGGCTTCGGCGGCTGTGATAGAAAAGAAAGCTTTTGCCAATTCTCCGCATATAGACATTGCTAAGGCTTTGTATGGTAAAGTGGCGGGATTGAATGTGGCGCAAGGAAAAGGTGAATCGGTAAATAATGTCGCCTCGTTTTCTCTGCATGGACATACACCTATCGTATTGGTAGATGGCTTTATTCGCGATGTGACAAACTTGACTACGGATGAAATAGAATCTGTAACGGTATTAAAAGATGCTGTTGCTTCAGCTCTTTATGGAGTGCGGGGAGCTAATGGAGTTATATCTATTACTACTAAACGTGGTTCTGACCGTGGATTACGTATTGCTGCGAAGTATCAGTTGGGTATCAATACTCAATTCCGCTCTCCGGAGTTTGCTGACGCTTATACGTATGCAAGTAATATGAATCAAGCGCTGAAATTGGATGGACTGGATATGAAATATCAATTGGTGGAATTGGAAGCTTTTAAGAGTGGATCTTACCCTTTTCTTTATCCGAATGTGGATTGGTGGAATGAGACTTATGACAAGGCAGCTACCAATCATCGTTTGAATGTGACGTTTGACGGAGGTAACAAACGTTTCCGTTATTATACGGTAGTGGATTATATGTTTGACCGCGGATTGATGAAGAACCTGTCTAATGATGACCGTTATGGGAGTAAACTGACTGATACGCGGTTGAATATTCGCGCTAACATTGATGCGGAGCTGACTCGTACCACGAAGTTAAAGTTGGGTATTGTAGGTAAGATATCAGAAGATAATAAACCTAATTTTGGTGATTTTTATACTCTGTTATACAACACACCGTCTTTGGCTTTCCCAATTCGTCAGGAAAACGGAACATTCGGTGGATCTGCTATTTATGGAGCGAACAATCCTTACGCATTGATAGCTGCTACTGGAAACCATCGGAATACATATGCCACTTTATTGGCGGACGCTGTATTGACCCAACGGCTGGATGCTTTGGTTAAGGGCTTGTCGGCAGAGTTTAGAGTCTCTTTCGACGATTCCGGACGTATGTATGATGCCACTCATAAAGAATATCAGTATATGGAACTTGTACCGATACTTGCCAATGGTACTATAGAAGGTAGTACTCCTATTGTTTATGGTAAGAACTCTGAAACATTGGATCATAGTGATGGGTTGATGTCTGTTTATGCCCGTACTACTGTGCAGGGAAAATTAAATTATGAGTGGAGACATAAAGCTCATGCTCTGAATGCGGCTTTAATTTATGACCAACAGTCTTATTCTGCTAACGGGAGAAACCGCAGTACTAAACGGCAGTCAGCTATGGCCACCCTTTCTTATGACTATGACAATCGCTATTCGTTAAGTGGCGTAGTTAATTATTCGGGTACGGCTTATTTACCTGATGGAGATCGTTTTCATACTTATCCTGCTGTTTCTGCTACATGGAATGTACTAAATGAACGTTTTTTACGCCATGTCAATTTGAACCAGTTCAAAGTATATGCTTCTTATGGCTTGTCCGGTTGGGATGGTAGTTTACAACATGAATTGTATTTGCAGAATTATGGAAAAGGCAATCCTTATAACTTTACTTCTGCTGCTACCAGTTTTGAAGGATTTGCCGAAGGAGCATATCCTGTAGAAGGATTGACTTTGGAGAAGGCGAGAAAAGCTACGCTTGGTTTTACGTTGGGGGCATTACAGCAACGTTTAAATTTAACAATGGAAGGATTTTGGGAAAAGCGATCAGATATTTTGACAGCTTCTAATGTATCAGGAATCTTTGGCATAGAAGTAGGTCAGATGAATGCGGGTATTCAAAAATATAAAGGGATGGACATCGCTCTCTCTTGGCGTGATAAAGCCGGTGACTTTTGTTATGGTATTGGTGCTTCTTTTTCCTATCTTAACAGTGAGATAGTAGAGGATAACCAACCCTTTCAACCGTATGATTATCTTTATCACAGAGGAAACAAAGTAGGGCAGTGCTACGGTTTAGAAGCAACAGGTTTCTTTAAAGACGAAGATGATATAAAAAAAAGTTTTCCACAAACGTTTAATCCGGATGGTGTACGTCCGGGTGATGTGAAATACAAAGATCAGAATGGGGATCGAGTTATTGATGATTTAGACTGTGTAAAGTTAGGTAATTCAACTATCCCCACCGGCTATTGGGGATTGAACTTGGATTGTTCGTATAAGAACTTTGAGTTAGTAGCGGATTTTCAGGGGGTCACTGGAAGGACAGTAAGCCTGTTGGATTCTCCGCTTTATCAACCATTAGTGAACAACGGAAATCTTTCTTCTTATTTTTTGGAACATGAGGTGCCATGGACCGAAAGTACTGCCGAGTATGCTACTATGCCGAGACTAACAACGAAAAAAAATAGTAATAACTATCGGGCAAGTTCTCTATGGTATAGAAACGGCTCTTTCTTTAAGCTGCGTAACTTGATGCTTGCTTATACATTCCCCCAAAAAATGGTGCGTTTCGCTGATGTGAAAGTCTATTTGCAAGGTACGAATCTGTTTTCTATCGACCATATAGATTTTGCAGACCCAGAACAACTTTCCGCCAATTATCCGACAACTCGTGCATATTGGTTGGGATTGAAAATGAATTTTTAATGTTTAGATGAATTGCTGTTATGAAAAAGATATATAGTTTATTGATATCGTTTACCTTTTTGTTAGGGGCGTGTGATTATTTAGATTTCGAAGAAACGGATAAGCTGAATACGAAAGAGAATATTTATAAGTATTTTGATTCAACTAAAAAGATGCTGACCCACGTTTATTCTTTTATACCTCAAGATTTTGGAGCGGTTGGGGGAGCTATGCGTGATTGTGGTTGTGACGATGCGGAATACGGTAACCTTTCAGCTTCAATACAAGGTTTTACAAGTAATACATGGTCGGCTTATAAGCCGATAGATACAGCCTGGAACTTGTATGAGGGCATCAGAGCCGCAAATGGTTTTATTGTAGAGATTGAGAGTGTAGACTTTTCTCGCTTTGCCAATAATGGCAATTATGATAATTGGATGAAGCAGTTGGCTTATTTCCCTTATGAGGCTCGTTTGCTGAGAGCTTACTATTTTTTTGAACTGTGTAAACGTTATGGAGATATTCCTCTTCCATTGCAAGTGCTGACCACAGGTGAGGCTAACAGCATAAAAAAAACCCCTTTTTCACAAGTAATTGAATTTATAGTTAAAGAGTGTGATGAATGCGCTAATAATCTGCCAATGTCTTATGAATCGGAACCTGGAAAAGAATTGGGTAGAGTGACCAAGCCTTTCGCTCTGGCGGTGAAGTCAAAAGCTTTATTGTATGCTGCTAGTAAATTGCATAATCCGACTATGGATAAGGGGCTATGGAAAAAGTCTGCTCAAGCGGCATATGCACTGATTAGTATGGAGGGAAATCCTTTCCGATTGGAGGAAAAGAATGTGAATACTCTTTCTTCGAAAGAGGTTATTCTATTTCGTATAAATGAAGCTGATGCTACATTTGAGCGAAATAATTTTCCGGTACGTTTTGTGCATGGTACTCGTCCCACTCTTTCCAATTGTGTTTTCCCTTCACAGAATTTGGTGGAGGCATTCCAGACAAAGAATGGATACGCTGTGCATTTAAATGGCACAGTGTGGGAATCAGAAGACCCGGATTTTGACCCGGAGAATCCTTATGCTAACCGTGATCCACGCTTGGCGAAAACTGTGCTTTATAATGGTGCTTCTTTTAAGGGAGGTGTGATAGAGACTTTTGATGGTGGAAAAGATGCGCAGGCTGTGGCGGAAGGTGGAACGCCTACCGGTTATTATTTGCGTAAATATATACAAGAAAATGTAAGTTTTGAAACAGACAAAGAAGTGAAAGAGATGCATCACTGGGTGATTTATCGTTATGCCGAGACTTTGCTTACATATGCAGAGTCTATGCTGGAGGCTTTTGATAATCCGGATTATACAGACAATGATTTGAGAATGTCGGCACGTACTGCATTGAATATGGTGCGTAAGAATGCTTCGATGCCCGATGTGACAGTGACTGATAAAGGTGAGTTCATTAAGGCTCTTCGTAATGAGTGGAGAGTGGAATTTGCGTTTGAAGATCACCGTTTTTGGGATATCCGCCGCTGGATGATAGGTGGTGACACGCAGAAAGAATTGTATGGCGTAAAGATACGGAAAGGGGTGAAGGAGGGGAAAGAAGTATTGACTTATGAGAAAGTGAAGTATAAAGACCGTATATGGGAAGATAAGAAGTATTTTTATCCTATTCCTCAATCGGAATTGTATATCAATTCCAACTTGAATCCTCAAAACGAAGGTTGGTAAAGACAAAGAAAACTTGTAAAAGAAAAGTAAATATGAAAAAAATAATATGTAATAATAAGTTATTGAACAGCAAGTGCATCTTTGGGATATTGTTGTTTGGAGTATGCCTTTTTTCTGTTTCATGCGATGATAAAGATACGGTAGAAGGCGTGGATTTGCGTTACCGGGTGGAAGACGAATATCATCTTCCGGCTTCTGGGGCAGAACCTATAGTTTTTCAGGTGAAGTCTACGGATAAATGGATGGTTTATAGCCTGCATGGTGAAGAGCAGTGGTGTACCATTACCCCTTCGAAGGGTGAAGGGGGTGAAACGGCAGATGTGGAAGTGAAATATGCCGATAATATAGAGCTGGATGACCGAGTGGATACTTTGGTTATTCAAAGTGATTATTGGATTGGTAAATGGGTCACTATTTATCAGAAAGGCACTGCTTTTTTGACTTCTATCGGTGAGGATGAAGAATGGATAGATAAAGCTGGCGCATCAAAAACATTCTGTGTAGAAAGTAACCAAAATTGGTCGGTAGAAATTTCAGAAGGCAAGGACTGGCTTACGTTGGAAAGCGAAGTGGAAGGTGCGGGTAATGGTACTTTTGTAGTGAAAGCATTGCCTAATAAAGGGGCAGTACGTACAGCTAAAATTTCGCTTTATGATCGGCATCTGCAAGTTCAGCAAGTGGTAGAGTGTACACAGGATGGGATTTTGTTGCAACCGGAAGCGGCAGATTTGAAAATGGCCTATGGGGAGAAAGAAGGTTATACGTTGAATGTCAAGTCAAATACTTGCTGGACAGTTGAAAAAGAAAATCCTGATGATAATTGGTTTACTCTTGGAGAAACTTCGTTTGAGAATGATGGGACTTTGACTGTAGCGGTGACGGAAAATGATACGCAACGGGCACGTAATGCAACGTTGATAATTCGTACGGTGCCTTCGGAGGATGGTACAATAATAGAAGAAAAGATAGTATTGAAGCAGATTTATAAACCTTTTGCCATTCATTGGGAGTTTTCTAAGGAGATGTTTCCTGCGGGAAATGGAACGACCGGATGGATGTATGACAGCAAGGATGGATCTCCGATTCCTGAAATGAAAGACGGGGATATGCATTGTGCAGCTACAGGTGGTTATTCCCGTATTTTAAGGTATGGACAGCCATCGGGTATGTACACTTTGAAGTTGAAGCCTATGGAAGGAGGAGCAAAAACCGGTTTTTGGTTTACTGTCGGTAGTGGAAGCGGTAAAACGGAATTCAGATTTCACTTGGATGCTGACAGTAAAAAATTAGAGGCTTCTAACAACAAGAAGTATAAGATGAAGCAGAATATAAAGACTTTTAATCCTAATATTGCCAATGAGATAAAAGTGATGGTAGAGAAGGGCAGTGGTTCTTCTGCCAAAGTCAGTTACTATCTGAATGGGGAATTGGCTGCTCAATGTACAGAAAAGGAGGTGAAGAAATATACTGATCCGATAACATTGTATATTGGTGCGCAGAAAGGTACAATTATTTATGATTGGATGGAGTTTACGGACCTTGTGACTATCGATGATTTGGAATAAGTATATAATTGTTTTACGTATGAAATCCATGCTTTTCTGAAATATGTTTTCTATATATATTTAAGGAAATATGAATTTTGCAGATAAAATGAAACGGTGATTACTTATGTATATGCGTTTTTTCCGGCTTTGTGTCTTATATTGTGAATGACTTGTTTTTATATTAACAGTAACCTCCTTGGTTGTATAAATCTTTAATTTTGTCTTAAATAAAAAATCAGAATATGGTAAAACAAAAGTATTGGATAATATGCTTATGGATGATAACTTATATTCTTCCAGTTTACTCTTTGGAAACTAAAGAACAAAGTGTGGAAATGTTGAGACATTATTATGCAAAACATCCCATGGAGTTCGTTCATGTACAGTGTCATCCAGAATTATTGGCTGCTTATTTGAAACAATTCAATGTTGGAGGATTCTTTAGGGATTTGCGGATGGAAAAGGAGCAGAAATATTATAAAAAACCTACATCTGTGCAACAGGAAGTCATGGGGGAACGTTTGAAAAAGGCATTTATAAGATTATGGACCATTTCTGAGAACTGCCGTTCCGAAAACAAACCACTTCCTGCCGGTTTCTGGAAAGCCGTTATTTACTATGGTAAGATAGAAACCGGAAGACCTAATAATGGACGCCGATTTCATGCCTCTTGTTTTTATATGCCGGGATATGCAAATGGCATCTATTTTTCCAATTTGAAACTAATGGACCGTGTTGAAAGGGGCGAAGAGAGGTCAACAGACTTGGTAGAAGCAAATCGTTTATTGAGAGCTATATCGCTGCAAAGTTGGACACATCCTTGGCGGGATGATGCTACACAGATTGATTACATTAGTGTGGAACGTTTTCGTAATCATGTGTGGTGGGTAGGAGGCAATGCGTTGGGATATAGGGATTTGTTAGCTACTGCGGCGGTGCAGCATTCTGTGAAAATGATAGAAGTGTTGTCTGAAGTATGTCAAAAATCATTTAGTGCAGTCAGTCAACCTACAATAAATAAAGCCTTTTGGACAGAAGGATTTACGGCGGATGGAGCTGGATGGGGACATGGCAGACAGAATTTAGTATGGGGATATCCTATTCATGGGGCAGTGGGTGCTCTTGATTTTCTTCATAAGTTACAGGGAACAGCGTTTGAGAAGTGTTTGGACAAGGAAAATACGAAGGCAATTATGAACTATTTGCGAGGTAGTAGTTTCTTTTATTATAAAGGATATATACCTCCTTGTGTCAGTAGGTTGTCTTATCTTTATTATGAGAAAAAAAAGATTTTTATTCCTTATAGAGAATTGGTAAATCGCTGCGTAGCTTATTTCTTAAATCAATTTACTATAGAGGACCAGAAAGAGTTGTTAACTTTGCAACAGGAGTTGGAACATAAACAGATATTGGATATGGGCGCTTTTTCACCTTTTTATACAGGTATACATTGGTTTTGGAACAATGATGATTTGGTGAAGAAGGATGCAGAATCTTATGTACTGGTGAATATGGCATCTTCTCGTTGTGATGGTTTGGAATCGGCTCATACAGTGAATGATGCGGCAAATGTTTTTGCTTGCGATGGGCAGACGATGTTTATGAAAGACGGTAATGAGTATGCGGAGATTATGGGGGCAATAGATCGTACATCATTGTCGGGTATTACGGCACGAGTGGGCGATTCTCTGGTTATACCAGAGACAAATTGGGACGGTTATTGTAGCCGTTATAATTTGGCGGCAGGAGTAACGGATAATGCTCGCTATGGAGCTTGTGGATTTGTGTTTGAGAAAATGAATGCTCGGCAGAAGAATGGTAAATCGTGGACTCCCATACCTTTTTACGATGGGGTGAAGGCTTATAAAAGTTATTTTCTGTTGGGTGATTATTTATTGGCATTGGGAGCAGGAATAACAGATTTGCATCGGAATTTTGAGCAGGAAATACACACGACGTTGGATCAAACTCTGTATAAAGGAGACTTGTGCCTATTGTCGGATACTTGTTCATTGCTTCTCAAAGAAAGAAGAGGAATTTTATTTTCGAAGAATGAATCTCCGCTATGGCTGGTGCATCAAGGTGGATTTGCTTATGCTCTTTTGGGTGGAGGAGACTCGTTACATTATGTGGTAGATAGGCGTATTAATCGTTGGACAGAGCGTCATGCTGGTAATAAGGCGATAAAAAATTTACCAACACATAGCACTGTTTTCCAATTGTGGCTAAATCATGGTGCACATCCGACGGATACCTCGTATGCTTATATGGTATATACGGGTAGTGGTACTCCGGAACTGAAGCATTATCCATTTATTATAGTGGAAAATTCAGTAAGGAGACAAATTGTGAGCGATAATACAAAGACTGTTTGTGCAGGTATGGTTTATGATGCAACGGATAGTTTTCAATTGTGGGGGAAGATTTGTAAAGTGTCTGTTCCTTGTGCGTTTCTTCTTAAAAAGACACCGGATGGCTATGAATTGGTGATAAACGATGCTGAAATGGATGCTAATCGTGGAAGTATTTATTTCGATTTTGGGGGGCAATCTTATCATATAAAATGCTATCAGGAAGCATTATGTGGAAAACCTATAAAAATAAGTTTAATAAGTAAATGATATAATAATGAAAAATAGAATTGTAGATATCTTGATAGTACTGTTTGCAGTGGTGTACAATGCTCAAGCTCGTTTGGACAGTCAGGCGGCTATGGGAGTGATTGAGCGTTTTACGGAAGGTAAGCATCCTCCTATAAAGTTACAATTGCAGCAAGATGACGGAGCAGTGTGGTTTGAAACGGAAGTGAAAGAAGGGGTATTACATATTACTGGTAGCAGTAATGTGGCGTTGTGCCGTGGCTTTTATGAGTTCGTAAAGGAACACGGCTGGGGTATTTTTTGTTGGAATGGAACTCGTTGTGAATTGCCTGATAAATGGTCGGATGAGACTAAGAGGAAAGTGACCTCTGTTGTTCCTTACCATTACTATATGAATGTGTGTACTTTTGGATATACGACTCCTTATTGGGATTGGGAACGTTGGCAAAAAGAAATAGACTGGATGGCTCTTCATGGTATTAATATGCCGCTGGCATTGGTAGGAAATGAAGCTATTTCTGCCAGAGTATGGAAGAAGTTTGGATTGACAGATGAAGAAATCAATAATTATTTTACAGGACCTGCTCATTTACCTTGGATGCGTATGGGAAATATTAGCCACCACGACGGTCCATTGACAGCCAATTGGCATCATCAACAGCTAGCATTGCAACATCGTATATTGAAAGCTATGCGTGAGTTGGGAATGTACCCTATTTGTCCAGCTTTCGCAGGATTTGTACCCAAGGACATCAAACGACTTTATCCAGATTTGAAATTGGCCGAAACGATATGGGGAAAACATTTCCATAACTGGATGATTAGTCCAGAGTCTCCTCTATTCTTAGAGATGGGGAAGACTTTTATTCAAGAGTGGGAGAAAGAATTTGGTGTTTGTCGTTTCTATTTAGCAGACAGTTTTAATGAAATGGAAATACCTTTTCCGCCTATCGGAACAAAAGAACGTTACGATATGTTACGTCTGTATGGTGATAGGCTATATCAGTCTATTCGTGCTGGTAATAAGGATGCGATATGGGTAATGCAAGGTTGGATGCTTGGTTACGACCGAAAGATATGGGAACCGAGAACTTTGGAAGCATTGTTGGAGAAGGTTCCTGATGACAAAATTATTTTGTTGGATTTGGCGGCGAACTATAACAAATATGAATGGAAAAACGAATGCAACTGGGATTACTACAAAGGATTTTTTAATAAGACGTGGATTTATAGTGTAATACCTAATATGGGTGGTAAGAATACATTTTCAGGATGTTTGGACTTTTTTGCAAATAATCGTCTAACAGTATTGCAATCACCTAATAAAGGGCGACTGTGTGGTTACGGAATGGCACCGGAAGGTGTGGAAAGCAACGAAATGGTGTTTGAGTTAATAACGGATGCTGAATGGAAAAATGAGCCGATGGACGTAGGCGAATGGTTAAAGACATATTCACAGAACAGATATGGTCGTACCGATGCTCATTTAGATGTTGTGTGGAATGAAATGAGGCGTTCTATTTATGCCAAATATGTTAGTCATCCCCGTTTTAACTGGGTGTATCGTCCTGGCACGGTGCGAAAAGGTAGTGTAAATGTAAATCCACATTTGTATAAAGCTGTAGAATTGATGCTGGAGTGGAGTAAGAAACAAGATATGAATGCTTTACAGAAAGCGGATTTGATAGAATGGACCATGATATATGCAGGACAGAAAATGGAAGTGTTAATTAACCAAGTGCAGGATGCTTTGTACGAGAATCGCATTGATGAGGCAAAACGGCGATTTGCTTTATTTAAAGTCTTGGGAGTAAAATTGGATAGATTATTGACCTTACATCCTTGTCATCGGGCGGAGCTATGGGTAGAACGTGCCCGTAAGGCAGGTGTTACATCAAAGGAAAAAGAACATTATGAGGAGAATGCAAAGCGTATTATTACTGTATGGGGACCCCCGGTAGATGATTATTCCAGTCGTGTATGGTCGGGTGTTATTCGTGACTATTATATTCCTCGTTGGGAACAATGGTTTAAGATGAGATTACAAGGTCATTATCCGGAATTGGCAGATTGGGAAGAAAATTGGGTAAAGAAGAGCAAAGGATTCTCTTCTGTGATTTCTTATTCGGATGTTTGGGAAGGTGCGAATGAGGTGATAACTTTTGCCCGAAAGGTGAAGGAAGACATAAACAACGGAACGAATGTGTTGGGTGAATGGCATGTGGCAAGTGAAAAATTGATTTCTCGTCATCTGACGTATAATATAGTACAAGACCGATTGAAAGCAATGAAAGGCTTGAAATTTATGTATGTACCAGGATCCTCTCCATTAATAGTGGAAAAAATTCAAGTAAGAATGGATGGAAAGATAGTGATAGAGAAAATTTTTGAAGGTGAGAACCAACAGAATGTGAGTATAGTTGATTTGCAAATACCGAAAGGTGCTTCAGGTAATAATGGATGTGATATCAAGATATTCGCAAAGGTACAAGGACAAACAACGGGGCGTGTGTTACTTTATTAGAGCGGTGATATGAAAAGTTATTTTTCAGTCTGTATGATAGGTTGGCTGTTATTTCTGTGTGGAACGACAGCTTACCCTCGTGGAAAAATCATTTCTTTAGGTATTATGGCGGATGCACAATATGCTGATTGCTCTTCATCTGGTAGCCGTCATTATCGTTCCACATTGAAGAAAATAGACGAGTGTGTAGATTATTTTAATTGTAATAGAGTTGATTTTGTGGTCAATTTGGGTGATTTGGTAGACCGTTCTCCAACAGATATGAAGCAACCACTCAGTCTGTTGAAGAAGTTGAATGTCTCTCTTTACCATGTGTTGGGCAATTACGATTATAAAGGAGGAAGCAATACTCGTATGTTAATTGAACGATTAGGAATGCCTTCATCATATTACGCTTTTACAAAAGGAAAGTGGACATTTATTTTTCTGGATACAAACGAGTTGTCTACTTACGTACAAGTAGCGGACAAGAAAAACGATAAGGAATTGCAAATATTACTTGCCGCTTTGAAAAAACAGAACGCTCCTCAGCGGGAAACTTGGAACGGTGGTGTAAGTAAGAAACAGTGGTTGGATAACTTGTTAAATTGTTGGTGAGTGGTAGTGTAAAATAAACTGTGTCACGCATTATTTCTCAGTAGAAAACTCATCGGTCGGGGAACGGCCAGCGCCAAGGGGCTGGACCACCCGTCCCGACGAGCGTAAAATTACAATAATTTAAATCGTTCTCCAAACTTTATGGCCAGTTGTTGTGAGATTGTAGCCCAATTGGCAAGTGGCATAGTCCACTTCTTCCGTATATTATGGTATGCAAGATAAACCAGTTTCTCAAGGGCTGTATCCGACGGGAACACGCCCTTGTTTTTTGTTACCTTACGGATCTGACGGTGATATCCTTCAACGGTATTTGTGGTATATATAAGTTTACGGATAGCCGGAGTGTATTGGAAGTATTCAGACAGTTTATCCCAGTTCTCCTGCCAGGACCTGATGACGACAGGATACTGTTCACCCCATTTCTCTTCCAACTTAAGAAGTTCATTTTCTGCCGATTCTTTATTTACAGCCTGATAAACGCATTTCAAATCCTTCAGGAAAACCTTTCAAGCCATCTATACAGGTTATAAGAATATCTTCAACTCCACGGTTCTGAAGGTCTGTCAGCACACTGAGCCAGAAGTTTGCTCCCTCATTTCTTGATATATACATTCCGAGGAGCTCCTTATGTCCTTCTCGGTCAATACCCAGCACATTATAGATTGCACGTGTAACAGCACAACCACGTTCATCCGTTACCTTATAATGGATGGCATCCATCCAGACTATAGGATAGACAGAATCAAGCATACATGATTTCCATGCCTTTATTTCCGGAAGTACACGATCTGTAATGGCGCTTTGTATCTGCCGATACACGATTACCAAGATTCTCTTCCTCCACTCACTAATCTCACGTGTGCTATTACCAAGAGCATAAAGGCCGATTATACGGTCAGCAACACCTTCTGCCAGAATGGTCTCTCGCTTCTTAATAAATTGTGGATCAAAACTTGAATTACGGTCACGGGGAGTGGATACGATTACCTCACCCAATGGAGTCTGGACCTGCTTTTGCATTTTCCCGTTACGACGGTTGCCCTTCTGACGTTCTTCTTCTGTAAGATGTGCATCCATCTCACCTTCCAGAGCTGCATTCAGAATGCTTTCCAATAAAGGGGCAAAAGCACCGTCTTTACCTAACAAAGGCTTACCTGCTTTTAACTGTTCAATAGCCTTGTTCTTGATACTCTCAAAATCAAATTCTTCTTTCATAAAAAACTGTGTTAGCAAAGTTTATATTTTATTTTACTCTTTGCTGACACAGTTTAAATTACATCCTCGAGGCTTACTTTTTACACAACCTCCAAAGGGGGGGGATTCTTATAGTTTCCTTCATAGTAACCGATAACGGTTTCAGTTACAACTCTTCCTAGAACCTTACGGTAAAAAGGAAGTACATCTGTAATTTGGGATATGGATAGCCTCCTTTCATAGCACCTGTGTGAATCTGTTTATCCCGTCTTTTTCGGATTGCCTTTTTTGAAGCCCTTATTTTTCCGATGCAAATGTAGCGTGATGCTTCGATGGAAAACCTTTTTGTGTGGCAGCATAGCTGGGCCCCATAAAATAGCCAAGAATCTTCCTTTTTTTCTTACCGCCAACAAGAAAAAGAGTATTCTCAACGATTTTCAAGGTCATTTCCACATAGGTCTGTAGCTAATTACTACTTGAATGACATATCCGAACTCCTTTCTTATGTTATCAATTAGTTCCCCTCTATATCCTCCATCGGCAAGGATCACCTTTACACCAGAGTACATCTCCTTAAGAATTCCCATCAGCAAATAAGAAGCTTTGCTGCCATGTACATTGGCTAAGGTAATCATAACGGCAATAAGAAAACCATTCTTATCTACTATAACATGACATTTTACACCTTTTACTTTTTTATTTCCGTTAACACCATTCAAGGAAACATTGTTCCCCCATTTGACACTTTGACTATCCATGATACCTACACTTGGTTCCATGTTTTGACTGCGTATGACCACGTAATTTCTCTAATAACAAGTCAAAGTCTAACAGGGATGCCTATTGCGATAGTAGCAATAAACCAACTGCCACTTAAGAAATCAAGAGGAAGTATACGTCATTGACAACCGGTTTTCACTAAATAAAAAATGGCATTCCAAATCATCCGTAAATCATATTTTCGCTTTTTCCTTGCAGGTTCAATAAATTTATCATATATTACCGCTCTGTTTCTATCAAATCAGTCTGATACATCTTTTTTAAGGTTTCGTCACTTCAAAGAAAGAAACTATCCGACTGATACGGGACTTTTATTCAAAAAAGATTTCAGCTATTTTTTTACAGACTCTAAAGAAAAACATAAAACTATGATCAAAATACTTCTGCTAATAGATTATTCCAGCGAATTTGACAGAAAACTGCTGCGTGGGCTTGTACAGTATTCCAGAGAGAACGGTCCTTGGCTTTTTTATCGCCTCCCTTCTTATTATAAGGTAATGTATGGAGAACAAGGTATTTTGAAATGGGCGAAAGAATGGAAAGCGAATGCCATCATCGGGCAATGGAATAATGACACGATTGACTTGCAGAAAGAACTGAATATACCTGTTGTATTGCAAAACTACTATCACCGGAGTGTCACTTGCTCCAATCTGACAGGTGATTATAAGGGTACTGGCAGAATGGCTGCTCAGTTCTTTTCCAAAAAGATGTTTTGGAATTTCGCATATTTTGGTGTCAAAGGAGTAGTCTGGTCTGACGAACGTTGCGAAGGGTATCGACAGGAAGTGAAGCGTATCGGAGGTAATTTTTTCAGTTTCGAGTCGGCCCAACAAAAAGATGAAATACGAACGGAAGTCAATCAATGGTTACAGAAGCTGCCTAAACCTGTTGCTTTATTTTGTTGTGATGATACACATGCCCTGTTCATTTCCGAAACTTGCCAAATGACAAATATATCGATTCCGGAAGAAATCGCTTTATTAGGCGTGGATAACGATGAACTGATGTGTAATATCTCCGATCCTCCTATTTCATCCATAGAACTTGAAGTGGAAAAAGGTGGATATTCTATCGGCAGACTGATCCATCAGCAAATAAAAAAAGAACATAAGGATACTTTCAATATTGTTATCAGTCCTATCCGTATCAAATTGCGACAATCTACGGAGAAATATAACATTAAAAATCCTTACATACAAGAGGTCGTGAAGTACATAGAAACTCATTACAGTTCCGACCTGACCGTAAAATCCCTGCTTGCGAATATTCCGCTCTCCCGCAGAAACTTTGAAGTGAAATTCAAGAATGAGCTAAATACTTCCATTTATCAGTATATACTGAATTGTCGATGTAATCATCTTGCAGACTTACTACTCACCACCGACCGCCCATTAGCAGATTTGGCTATAGAGGTTGGGTTTAAAGATTACAATAATATCTCACGTGTCTTTAAAAAACTCAAAGGATGCTCACCTCTTGAATACCGCCTAAAGAAGAGTAATCGGTCGTAGTTTTCGTTTTTTAAAGATTAATTTTCGTTTTCTCCTTAAATTCCTTGTTAAAAGGATAGACCTTTTTTCATTAATTAGGGATATTCAGTAAATGTCCCTCTTTCTTCTAAATTAAGAGAAAAGTTTTACTTTACGTGAGCTTTTCTCTTGATTTATTCGTTCAACTCTCTCAGTCTTCTATCTTTTTCATAGAACATTATTTACATATTCTTATTTTTTCTTCCCACCCATGCATTATGTATATATCTTTTTTTAGTGGAAGTTAAAACCTCTCCTCTTTTCCTCTTATTTTAGTCAGATTATGCTGCCTTTCTTTTTTTCTTTTCGACCTTTTCTATCATACATACCGCATTGGCTGTATGTATCCCAAAGAAAATCCAAAGTACTTCCGTTTTCCTGTTTCTGGCTTTTATCCTAGCCAGTGAGTAATGTTGTTTCTGCGTTCCAAAACTTCCTTCCAGGCGGGTAACTTTTTCACGGCTGAGTTCCGATCGTAAGATCTTACGGAGCGGCTCACCTTTGGCAGCTTTGCTCTTACGCTTAAAGGAAGTACTTATATGATATTTAGTACAAAATTTCCGGTTGGCATTATTAGCATAGATTGAATCCGCTGCAAGCGCCTTAACCCTAATCCTGGTCGGTTGTTGCAGATGAATACAGCCTTTCAAACGTACTTCTTCGTTAAAAGCCTTAAAAGAGATATGTTCTATGAAAGAGATTCCATCTATCTGTATATTGTTGACCTTGACTCCGAATTCAACGGATTTGGTTTCCTTACCCCTGATAATGGGGCGAAGGTAATGTCGATCGAGACTCACAATACGGTTGGATACTTTTTTGCCTGCAAATAAATTCTTCCCTTGCTCAAGGCCCCTCTGTATAACCGAGAAACGTCTTTGGTAATCAAAGGATAGTGTAAGCCTGTTCCTGTAGGATGAATGAAGCTACTGCATCTAGTCAAGTAACTTTTCCAATAACTGAAGTAACCTGTGTTTAATCATACGAGTCTGTGCTTTTTTGCGTTTACGCAGTTTGCTGTAAGCAAGATAGGCACGGCTTACAGCAAGATACTTGTTACGGAGATGTTGTATGTGCAATCTCCGGCAATGTTTTCACAGATGACGGTGAAGCCATACAATACCTCCCCATAAGAGTTTGACATCAGTAGGGAAACATAGATGACTTTCATAACAGGTGGCATCGGTCATACAGACATGAAGGTTCTCAAGATAAGGTTTCCAATGCTCAGACAGAATAAGCTGGAGGGACTCAATATCAAGACGTTCTGCTAGTTCCTGACGAATCGCACTGACGATTTAGGATTCGTCAGTGGATGAAGCCGAGCAATCTGAACACCACAAAACAACTGAGGTTGTCTCAAAATAAACTTGAGATGGCTTCTGTTGTTTCATTTCAGATTGAAGTCATTTGGATTTTTCTCAATTTAACCTGGCTTTTATTCTTTTGTTGTTATAATATTCGATATAGCTATCCAAAGACTTTATAAATGCTTCAGACGATTCAAAATTCTCGGTATATAGAAGTTTAGACTTCATAACACCGAAGAAATTCTCGGCCATAGCGTTGTCAAGGCAGTTGCCTTTGCGAGACATACTTTATACTATATGATGTTCTTTCAGACGCTTACGGTAGCCGTAGTATTGCCATCCTTGATCAGAATGGAGTATAAGACCGTCAAGACTGTCGAACCTTGCAAACGCTTTATCCAATATATCGTATATCTGTTTCAGATTTGGGTTCCGAGAGATATTGTATGATATTATCTCGCCGGTGAACATATCCAATATCGGTGAAAGATAAAGTTTGGCGGGACCGATATTTATCTGTGTTACATTTGTCGCCCATTTGCGATTTGGGGCAATCTTGCCGACCTCACCTTTGTATGACCGGTAGTGTACCTGGCGTATTTTGCTTTTAAGCCCCAATTCACCCATAAGCCTTTGGATAGTCTTGTGGTTTAACATGAAACCACGGTTATGCATCTCCGCTGTTACACAGCGATAGCCATAGCGTCCCTTATGTTCATGAAAAGTCAGTTTAATCGCCCCTTTCCATTGGCATACCTGTCAGCGGCTTTAAGGCGATTCAAGTGGTAATAGAATACAGAACGAGCCTCTTTCTTAACTCCAATAGCAAATCAAGAGGATAATCCAGCCTGTAGGACGGCAATGTGGTGGTTGTTCCACTCCGAAACGCCCATATTTATCCCGCATTCTTACCCATGCCAATATCTGAGTCTCATTGATATGATATTCTTTCGACAAGTGCGATATTGTTTCTCCTTGTTTTATCCGGCTAACGATGATGAGCCTTTGTTCGTAACTGTACTTCATAAAAACATCCCCCAAAAGTTTTGTGTCTAACTTTTTGGGTGCACTTCATAATCTATATATTCTTCCAAAGCCTTTGTGAAGTCTTCCGGAGACTCGAACTTTTCAGCGTATAGAAGCTCAGATTTCATAATTCCGAAAAAATTCTCCATCATAGAGTTGTCCAGACAATTTCCCTTTCTCGACATACTTTGAATTATATGATGCCCTTCAAGCCTTTTCCGATATCCGAAGTGTTGGTATTGCCAACCTTGATCAGAATGAAGTACGAGTCCGTCAAGGTTATCACACTTATCAAATGCTTTATCGAGCATGTCATATATTTGTTCAAGATTAGGGCTGTTAGATATGTTATGGGAAATAATCTCACCATTGAACATATCAAGAATAGGCGACAGATATAGTTTCGTAGCCCCTATATTTATCTGTGTTACATCAGTCGCCCATTTACGGTTTGGCTCAGTAGCAACAAAGTTACGCCCGATTATGTTTGGGGCGAGACTGCCAACTTCTCCTTTATAAGAACGATAACGCACCTTGCGCATCTTGCATTTGATATGCATTTCTGTCATGAGACGCTGCACGGTCTTGTGGTTGATGACATAACCACGGTTCCGCATCTCCCAAGTGATACGTCTATAGCCATAACGTCCTTTGTGCTCATGGAAAATGGATTTGATTTCTTCTTTCTCCACTGCGTATTTATCTGGTTCCTCAAGCCGTTTCAGATGATAATAGAATACGGAACGAGCCATCTTTCTTAACTCCAATAATAAGTCAAGAGGATATTCGGACCTTAGTTCGTCGATGGCTTCTGCCCATTGAGACGTGCCCGGGCTTCCTGTTCCTCGACTAAGGCCTTCACTTTTTTTAGTAACGCATTCTCTGCCCTCAGGCGCAAGTTTTCCGCCTGAAGCTTTTCCAATTCTGTCTGAGGTTCTTTTTTCTTAGGTCTTGCCATAGTTTGAGAAGGTCTGCCTTTACGTCTAAATATATGTAATTCCGGATATCCATGTTTACGAACCGTACGAACCCAGCCTTCAAGTGCTGTACGGCTTATACGGTACTTTATCAATGCATGGGACAAAGGTAATCCTTTTTCCAATATCTCGCGTACAACCTGTTCCTTAAAATCACTTGTAGGCTTTATCTTGGAACGTTTTCTTAGGATATCAACCCCGTATCTATCATATAAACGTACCCAATCGAGAATTTTATTCTCGTGTAGGTTGTTTTCTTTTGCCAACTGTCTAATTGGACAACCGGCTTTTACCCTGCTCACTATATTGAGCTTTTTTTCAAAAGTGTATTTCATAAAGAATGCACCCCAAAAGTTTTTTGTCTAACTTTTTGGGTGCACTTCAAAAACGTTCGCACAACCTTTTTTCTTATTATACAAACAGATATGAAAGTTGATGTATTTTTTTAGGGGGGGAAAGGGGAATATAATGATGTGTTGAGTATTTACAAGATGATTATTTCATTATCTTCCATGTTGTAATGATATTGAAAATCGCTGCTATACCTTAGTACTTTCAATATTTGTTCAATACCATCTTTCATTTTGAATTTACCTGTATAATATTTTTTAAGCAATTGTTTATTCTTATTGATAATCTTTATATCATAAAAAAGTTCAAGCTTACGGAAAATGTTTTCTACTGACTCGTTATGGAAACTTATGATGCCTTGCTTCCACAGGAATGGGTCGTGGTTAGGGATACTTTCTTTATGGAAATGTGTTTTGTTGGAATCACATATCTTTTCACCAGGTTTCAGGAGCGAGGTCTCTTTGGTTTGTTTGGAATAAACACTTACTGAGCCTTTCAACAGGGATACTTCAAAGGGATTACCAGGATATGCACTTACATTAAAACTTGTTCCGTGTACTCTTACTTGATGCTTGTCAGTTTCTACAATAAATGGCTTTTTTGTATCTTTGGCTACATCAAAGAATCCCTCACCTTTTAGTTGGATGTGACGACCGTCTGCAAATTGACTTGGAAAACGTAAAGTTGAACCAGCATTCAGCCAAACTTTGGTACCATCAATCAATGTAATTTCTGCACGTTGACCAGATGGAACAACCAACACTTGCATTGTGTCAGTGTACACGTGATGATATTGGATATATAAGCTATGAGAGGCTAAAAAAATAATGAATATAGCTGCTATACTCATAGTAATTCTGAAAACTTTGGATAGGGTAAGGGACTTGACCACCTGAAGAGGCTCTTTGGCTTTTGTATCTGTATCAGAATTCCAGATTATTAAATCATTTAACTTTCTGATATTCATATAGGACCTTTGGTTTTCTTCACTAGCTTTTATCCATTCTACCACCTCTTTTGTTTCTTCTTCTGAAGTGTGGCCATTAATATATCGTAAAATTAAGTTTTGACTGATCATAAATATTATTGCTTATCTGTAATATAATACGTATTGAAAAAACGATCTTCCTAATGATATAAGTATTAAAAAAAATAAAAAATCTTTTAGGCTAATGCGTAATGTTTTTAATACTTTACTTATATGATACTCTACTCCCTTTTCTGACAATCCGATTTTGGATGCTATCTCAGCGTTGCTTAATCCGTCAATTCTACTCAAGTGAAATATATTCTGAGTTTGATCACTGAACGTACTTAATGTTTTTGAAATGATAGATTCTGCTTCTGATACCAGTATGTTATCAAGAACACTATTCTCAAGTGATAAAATACGGATTTCCAAATCGGCTAATCCCACATTTCCCATTTTTTCAAAATAAAGATCGTGAGTTGATTTTTTCCTAAGATAATCAAGAGACTTGTTTTTTAATATAACGAAAAGAAATGAAATTAGTTCTTTTTTTTCAGATGTCTTCATTTTTTTCCAAACAGTTATCATTGCTTCTGATGCAATGTCTTCTGCTACGAAAGTATCACCTACATAAGATTTGGCATATAAATATGCCTTCCTATAATATTCTTTATATAGCTGAAAAAATGTGTCTCTTCCTGATTTTAGTTGACTGGTTAACTTAATAATTTCTGTCATAGGTTGTCTATGTTTCTTACTTAATCTACTTAACTTACTTAGTCCAGTCTCTGGTTGACTGCCGGGGTATCCTGACAGTCAACCAGAGGTTTCATTTGCAAAGTTACACAATCTTTTTGCATGTTGTCTACATCTGTTCTTTTTTTATAGTATGTTTTTCACTGTCTCTTTAATATTTCGTTTACTTCATGTACCTGTTCACCATTCCTCTTTTAAAGTACCATTCACGCGTTCAGTTACCGCATTTTCTCTGGGGCCATTTTCTGTCATACTAATCTGTATGTTATTGGTCTGCAGTAACTCCACATAAGTTTTACTACAATATTACACCCCTCTATCGGGATGATGTACCAGCTTATGTCCTTTTGGCAAGTTCTCTATTGACATTTCTAGGGCCAATAGAGGACCTTCCATTCAAGTCTGTCTGACAAATGCCATCCCACGATTTTATGGGAATAGACATCTGTCAATAGGCTCAAATGCACGAACGTCCCATTCCATAGTCTTATGTACGTGATATCTGCCACCCAAACCAGATTGGGTCCTTCCGACATACCTCCTTTCCACAGATTGGTGAACTTGTGAAAATGGTACCAGGATATCGTGGTAATGGGACGGTATGATTTTCTTTTCTTAATCAGTAAACTATTGGCGCCCACCATTCGAAAGAAGGCATCTCTGCCTGGAGGCATTGACGTTGGCAAGTTCTGGGTGATTAGCTGGAAGAACTTTCTGCTCCTCAGGACTAGAAACTCATTACGGATAGATATTATCTCACGAAGAATGACTTCTTTCGCAAGAGCATCTCTTTCCTGACGTTTCATCTGCTTATAATAGGCTTGTTTTGAGTATTCAAGTAATGTACAGCAAGCGGGAACACTAGCCTCCGCATTGCTATGAAGCCTGCTCACTCTTGGACCCAAAGTTTTTTCGGATTGAGATTGAAAAATCTTCTTCTGCCAGCTCTATCATGGTCTCACTGACCAGAACATGAAGATTCGCCTTCTTTAACTGGTCAGCCTTTTCTGACAAGGCCTTTGGGCATTGAGATAAGGTGTGGCCCAGTTCTTGGTTCCGTTTAGATTGCATGGATTCATTATCTGTTCGTAACAGTTATTACGACGTTTTACCATACTTACTGAAGCTTTTATGTCTTCTGCGCTTGTAAAGTTACGTTTCCAATGGGAAAGTATACTACTATCAAGTAAAGAATATTTCAGAGCGACATCGGAACGAGACGTGCCACTCAAATAATCACGAAGGGCAGCCGTACGTATTTTTTATAGTTTACAGTTCTGCTATATTTTCTTTTGCCTATGTTGTTTTTTCATCCATTTGGCCACAAGTTGCTATATTCCAATTATACTGGGTTATAAATAGTCCCATAAACATATATTTGACAACTGTAAAGAGCCCCCTTCCCTGCTTTTAACAGTTTAGCACACATTTTTTGATATTAAAGGCTATAGCAAAGAAAGCAAAGTCCATTGTAACCTTGTCT
>ERZ838516.213-NODE-213-length-96442-cov-6.235602_pt1 | contig 96442 bp, 81 predicted proteins | sample MGYA00519910_ERZ838516 | MGnify/ENA primary metagenome ERZ838516 (study PRJEB31850, sample SAMEA3708837) | human gut metagenome | biome: human gut; feature: human-associated habitat; material: faeces | place: China | collected 2014 ... | reverse complement strand
TTGTGAGACTTGAGGGCTTTCCGTTGTGAGACTTGAGGGCTTTCCGTTGTGAGACTTGAGGGCTTTCCGTTGTGAGACTTGAGGGTTTCGCATCATCCTAAGCAAGCCCAGCGGAGGCATTGTCGCCCCAAAAACACGGAATTGCCGACGAAACCGTGTTTTTGGGGCGACAATGTTCGCTACACGCCCCCGCAACGCAAGCGGGCCGCCCTCGGGCGGCCCGCTGTACGATTCGCGTTTGCGATCGAGCTTACTTCTTCGCCCAGGAGCGACGGCCCATGGGAACGATCACGAGCGAGCAGATGAGCGTCACCACGTAGAAGCCGATGATGAGGTAGAAGCAGCCGGCGAACGATCCGGTGATGTCGAAGATCTGCGCGTAGATGAGCGCCGAGAAACCGGAGAACACGTTGAGGCCGGTGGCCACCATCGAGAAGATGTTGGCGTAGTCCTTCTGGCCGAACGCCTGGCGGCAGGCCATAGGCGGCACGATGTTGAGCGCGGCGAAGCCGATACCGAACAGGAACACGCCCACGTAGAACATCATGGCGTTATCGACGCTGAACAGCACGATGGCGATGCCGGCGGCGCCGAAGATGCTGGCGACCACGCCGGAGACGCGGGCGCCCGTGTGGTCGCACAGCCAACCCAGACCGAACTTGCCGAACAGCTGGCCGATCATGCACACGGTCACGCCCATGGCGCCCACGGCCGCGCCCAGCGCGCCGGTGGATGCATAGGACGAGAACTGCTGCATCATGCCGGCGGCGATGACGAAGAAGCCTGCCATGATGATGAGCAGCCACAGCGCCGGGTTCTTGCGAGCCTGCGCGGCCGTGGCGCCTTCGTCAGCGGCGACGTCGATGACGGACTTGGCCTCGGACTTCGCGGACGCAACTTCGGCGGCGCCGTAGCCCCAGGGAAGCACGCCCATCTTCTCGGGCGACTCGCGCAGCAGCGCGGCGGTCAGCACGACGGACGCGACGAGCGCGATCACGCTGATGATGATACGGGCGGTGTGCCAGCCGTAGCCGCTGATCCAGCCCTGGATGACCGGGCTCATGAACGCGCCCAGCAGCGACGCGCACACGCCGATGACGCCGATGACGGTGCCGTTGCTCTTAGCGAACCAACGGTTGATGAACGTCGGCGTGGCGATGTACATCCAGAACGCGGCGGACGCGCCGTACAGCACGCCGTACACGTTCCACTGCCACGGCTCGGTGAACCAAGCACAGGCCAGCGAAGCCAAGCCGAAGACGGCGGCCGCGGCGGTCATCACCCAGCGAGGGTTGAACCTGGAGATGAGCTTGCCGGCGAACGGCGTGCAGATAGCCGCCACCCACGGCTGGATGGACATGTACAGCGTCGCGTCGGTGCGCGACCAGCCGAACTCTTCCATGACGGGCGATGCGAACAAACCGGCCTGGTTCGCCACGACGCCCAAGGGGATGGCGTAGAAGGCTACGCAGGCGACGGCGATCGCCCATGCGTAGTTGCTGCCCTTCATTGTTTCAGTTCCCATAGTGCCTCCTTTGTTTTACCTGAGAATCCCCAACGCCATAGCGATATGCAAAATCCGTGCCATCGTTAGGGCGCCAGAGGGTTCCCCTCTCTTTTCTCGCGGCGACGCGGCCCCGGTTCGAACGCGCCGGGGCCGCGCCGTCCGCCGTCGAGCTACTCGCCCTTGCGCAGCACCCCCTTCTCGTACAGCAACTCGATCTCCTTTTCCGAATAGCCGAATTCCTCGAGCACGTCCTGCGTGTCGGCGTCGTACTTCGCCCCTCCGCGCACGATCTTGCCGGGATGCTTCTTGAAGCGCGGGATCATGTTCACCTGCTTGACCGTCTTCTGCGTGATCTCGTCGTAGCAGTCGACGAACACCTCGCGCGCCTGGTAATGCGGGTCGTTCAGCATCATCTCGTAGGTCATATGGGGGCTCACCGCCACGCCCATCTGGCCGAAGATGCGGTTGACCTCCTCAACCGTGTGCTTCTCGCACCAGCTGTCCAGCGCGGCGCGGAACTTCGCAGCGCGGTCGGGCAGCGGCTCGTCCAGGCTCTTGCAGCCGGGCTTGCGCGTGACGGAGGGGTAGGTACCCAGCGGCTGGAAGTCGGGATCGTCGGCGAACCCGAAGAACTCGACGAGCTTCTTCACCGGGCCGGCGCCGCCCACGGCCACCTGGCAGTAGCCGTCCTTGCACTTCTGCGCGCCGGCGCACGCGCCCACGAGGTCTTCGTTGCCGATGCGCATGGGCTGGATGCCGTGGTTGATGCCGTCGGACAGCGTGGCGCCCTGCAGACGCACGAGCGCCTCGAACTGGCAGCAGTCGATGGACTCGCCTTCGCCCGTCTCGCGCGCGCGGATGACAGCGGCAAGCGTGGCCCAAGCGCCCATGAGACCGGTCATGAAGTCGCCGGTGAAAGGCTTCGTCACGCTGGGCGGGCTGTCGGGAAAGCCGTTGAGGTTCGAGTAGCCCGAGAACGCCTGGCCGATGGGGTCGAACGACGCCTTGCGCACGTAGTCCGGGTCGCCCCAGTTGCCGAAACCGGAAATATGCAGGATGACCAGCGCGGGGTTCGCCTCCCACAGCACCTCGTCGGTAAGGCCCCACTTCTCCCAGGTGCCGCCCTTCGACGACTCCACCAGCACGTCGGCCCACTTCACCATCTGCAGCAGGATCTCCTTGCCCTCGGGCGAGGGGATGTTCAGCGTGATCATGCGCTGGTTGCGACGGTCGACCGACCATGCGTCGCCGTACATGCGGTACATGTCGGGCGCCACCGTGCTTTCCAGCTCGATGACGTCGGCGCCTTGCTCGGCGAACAGCTCGCAGACGAACGGCGCCGCGATGACCGCGCCGGCGTTGAGCACCTTCAAGTTCTGCAAGTTGCCGAACTTGGGGCGATCCGATGACTTCATATGCGCTCCTCCTTGTGTCTTGATCCCGCACCGTGCGTCGCCCGCGCGGAGCGGGGCGACAACCGTCTCTGGCCTTCGACTTAGCAACTAGCGTGCCAATCTTTCGCTGCCGCTCTTCTCTTCTTACGCCGCCGGCATCCCGCTATCCTCGCCCCCTACCCTTTGCTTTTACTTTTGTGGATTCCTCGCGCGTCGACTCTCGACGGGACGCTTTTTCGTATGCTGCTGGCAGGAAGACGACGACCGGAGGGCGAGCGACATGATCATCGGCATCACCACCACGTACGTTGAAGAGGAGCAGAAGGACGAGATCGTCCCCGTCGAGCGCGTGACGGTGGAATACGTGCGACGAGTGGCCGCCGCCGGCGCCGTGCCCGTGCTGCTGCCGCCCGTGGAGGGCGGCGCGGATGCGAACCGTCGAGCGGCGCGCGAACTGGTAGAACGCCTGGACGGCCTGGTGCTGGCCGGCGGCGGGGACCTCAACCCGGCGACGTACGGCGACGAAGCGCGCCTGGCCGAAACCGTGAACGTGTTCGATGGACGCGATGCCCTGGAGCTGGAGTTGGCGCGCCTTGCCCACGAGCGCGATCTGCCCATGCTGGGCATCTGCCGCGGCATGCAGGTGCTCAACGTGGCGCTGGGCGGCACGCTGTACCAGGACGTGCACGCCTGCGGGCTCACCGACGCGGCGCATCAGCAGAAGCCTCCCTACGACGTCGTGCGCCAGCGCGTCGACATCGCGCCGGGCAGCGTGCTGGACCGGGTGCTGTGCGACGGCGCGGGCGAGGGCATGGTACCAGGCTGCAAGGCGGGATGGCCCGCATCGCTCGAAACGAGCTGGGAGGGCATCGCGCCTGCGCCGCATTCGCTGCTGGTGAACACGATGCACCACCAGGCGATCGCCTGCGTGGCCGACCCGCTGCAGGTGAGCGCGGTCAGCGGCGACGGTCTGGTCGAGGGTTTGGAGGACCCATCGCGGCGCTTCTACCTCGGCATGCAGTGGCATCCTGAGTACCTCGACGACAACGTTCCGCTGTTCGAAGCCCTGGTTGCCGCCGCGAAGTAGCACGCCCGCTCGGCCTCTTGATAGGGCGAGCGAAAAAGTGGGCGCAAAGGGACAGCCATGACAATTTCTTCGAAGCTTTCGAACGTCTTGCACTGAGGCATCGACAATACGATCGCTATATGCCCAGGTCGGAAAATCTTGGGACCATTACTGCATGAGTTTGCCATGGATAACATTGTCATGGGTACCGGTTCGCGCCCACGTCGGCGCACCGCCCATCCATGCTTGGCACGCATCGCCCGCCCTTTGTGAAGGTCGCTTGGGTTTCGCACACGGGATGGCGGGCGCTTGCTATAATCCATTTAGTTTGATTATCAAAGCATTGAAGGCGCGCCTCGAAAGCGCGGCCAAGGACGGAGCAGCATGGGCAGCACGATCATCGGATGCGGAAAGTCCCTCCCGAAGCTGGAAGTGGCCAACGACGAGCTGAAAGCGCTCGTCGACACGAACGACGAATGGATCAGCACGCGCACGGGCATCAGATCGCGCCACGTTGCCGTCGAGGAAACCGCTACCGATCTGGCCGAAGCCGCTGCCCGCCAAGCGCTGGGTCTTGCCGACGGCGGCTGGCGCGAGGACGGCGAGGCCATCGACCCCGCTTCCATCGACCTCGTCATCTACGCCACCATCACGCCCGACGTGCTGGTGCCCTCGGCCGCCGGGCTGCTGCGCCGCCGCCTGGGTCTCGAGAACGCCATTGCGTTCGACCTGAACGCCGCCTGCACGGGCTTCGTGTACGGCCTGACCGTGGCCGAGTGCATGATGGCCGGTTCGACCGCCGGAGCGCCCGGTGCCGCGGGCCGCAACCCCGTTCGCCGCGCGCTCGTGGTGGGAGCCGAGCGCCTGACGCGCGTGACGGGCTGGAGCGACCGTAACACCTGCGTGCTGTTCGGCGACGGCGCTGGCGCGGCGGTGCTGGAGTGGAACGAGAACCGACCTGGCATCATGAGCAGCTTCATCACGAACGCCGACGACGACACGAACGCGCTCACCTGCTCGTTTGCCTACGACGCCCCGTTGCCGTTCGACATCGACGGCGCGTCGCCCGAAGCCCCCGAAGACGCATCGCTCTCCCGTATCGATGCCGAGCTGGGCATTACCGAATTCGTCGACGCGGGCGAACCGCGCCAGGTATTGCGCATGGACGGCCCCAAGGTGTTCAAGTTCGCCGCCGAGGCCATGACCACGGCCGTGCACGAGGCGCTCGACCGCGCAAACCTCACGCTGGATGACGTCGCCTGCATCGTGCCCCACCAGGCGAACGAGCGCATCATCAAGTACGCCGCCAAGAAGCTGGGGCGCCCGATGGATTTCTTCCAGCTGTCCATCGACCACACTGGCAACACGTCGGCCGCCAGCCTGCCTATGGCTCTATGCGACGCGTACAACGCCGGCCGCATCAGGCGCGGCGACAAGGTAGTGCTCGTCGCATTCGGCGGCGGCTTCACCTCCGGCGCGGTGCTGCTGGAAGCGTAAATCAGCAAGCGAGCATGGCAGAGGGATGAGATATCGACCACGTCCCTCTGCCATCGATCACCAAACGAAACGGGCGCCCGAAGGCGCCCGTTTCGTTTGGTGATCGATGTTTCCTACCGCTTGGGCAGAGCTCGAAGCACAGCGCGAGCGCATAGCACAGCGGCCACCGCCTTCAGCAAGTCGGGCACGGCGAAGGGCGCGATAGTCACCATGAAAGCCGCCGCCAAATCGACGCCTACCACAGCAGCGTACTGGAAGCATCCGCACACGTACGTCACGATGATGAACGCCAAGCAGGCCACCATGTCGACCACGATCGCCATCGGACCCGAAACCCCCTTCTCGCCGATCGCACGCCTCAGACCCTCGCGAACGAGCAGCGCAACCACCGCAGCCAGCAGAAATCCCCACAGGTATCCGCCCGTCGGTCCCATCAACATGCCGATACCGCCGCGCATGCCTGAGAACATCGGCAAACCGATAGCTCCTAGCGCCAGGTAGCCGGCGATAGAAGCCATACACTGCTTCGGCGTGAGCACCATAATTGCGAACATGACCGCGAACATCTGCAGCGTCAGCATCACCGGCCCGATCGGGATGGACACCCATGCGGACACGCCCAAAAGGGCGATAGTCAACGCGACGAACGCGATCGAGCGCGTGCGCGATGCCCCCATAGAACCCTGTTTCACCTTGTTTGCTTCCATGCTCCGCTCCTCTTCCAGGACGATCCTTCGTTTTCAGCAGCCTCGCACTATAAGCAAACCCCGCAGTTTTGTGAACCGCGGGGTTTAAGCAAGGGTGACAATCTGGATGCGCGATACGAGCGGCTTAGAACTTCGCTTTCAGTTCTCCGCTCTCGAGCTTCTTCAAGCGTCCCATCTCTAAGACGATGAACACCACCGTGGTGAAGATGGCCAGGAAGTCGGCCGCGGGGGTGGCGAAGTACAGCGCGTCGAGGCTGACGAACTGCGGGAACCAGCTGGGCAGCACCATCGGCAGCACGATGAGCAGCGGCACCAGGAACAGTATCTGGCGCGTCAGCGACAAGAAGATGGACTTGAGCGGCTGCCCGGTTGCCTGGAAGTAATTCGAGCCCACGATCTGGAAGCCGATGAAGGGCAGCATGAGCAGCTGCACCTTGAGGGCGAACACCGTGAAGTCGCGCAGTGATTCGTTCGTGATGCCGAAGAACCCGACGATCTGCTCGGGGAACAGGTGCACGAGCGCCCACAGCGCCAAACCGATGCCCGTCGCCCCGAAGATGCCGTACCATAGCGTCTTCTTCACGCGTTCGAACAGGTGCGCGCCGTAGTTGAAGCCCAGCAGCGGTTGGATGGCGATGGACACGCCGATCAGCGGCAGCACCGCGAACATGGCCACGCGCTGCACCACGCCGATAGACGCGAGCGCCCCCTCGGCTCCCAGCGGGCTCATGGCGCCGTACATGTTCAGCAGATTGTTCAGCACGAAGTTCACCACGGCCATGCCCGCCTGTACGGCGAAGCTGGCCAGACCCAGCGACAGAATCAGCCGCACCGTGCGCAGATGCAGCGGCAAGTAGTGCAGATGCAGCTTCATAGGAACGTTCTTCGTAACGATGAAGTACCACAGCACCGTGGCGCACGAGATGGCCTGGCCGCACACCGTGGCCAGCGCGCTGCCCTGCACGCCCCAGCCCAGCACCATGACGAACAGGAAGTTGAACACCGTGCACGATACCGCGCCGATGATCATGGTGCCCAGCGCGCGGTTCGGTGCGCCGGCCGTACGGATGAAGTTGTTCACGCCCATGCCGATGCACTGGAACACGAAGCCCAGCGAGATGATCTGGATGAACGAGCGAGCGTACTCCCAATCCTCCGCCGTGGCGCCCGACACGCCGAGCAGCGCATTGACGCAGGCGGGAATATGCATGAGCACGGCCACGATCACCGCGAACACGAGAGACAGGCACACCGTGTTGCCCAGGCTACGCTCGGCCTCCACCCGGTTGCCCTCGCCCATGCGCAACGCTGCCAGCGCATTACCGCCGTTGCCCACGAGCATGGCGATGGCCATGAACACCGTCATGATGGGCATGGCCACCGTGGCGGTGGCAAGGCCGATCTCGCCCATGGCCTGCCCCAGGAAGACGGAGTCGATGACGTTGTACGCACCGTTGACCAGCATGCCCAGGATAGAAGGGATGGCGAATTCCACGATAAGCCGCGGAATGGACGCCGTACCCATGCGGCTGACTTTATCGTCGCGGCCGGTGCGCTTCGGATCTTTGCCGATCGGTGCTCCGGCACGTTCTTCATTGAGGTCGAGAGAGGGGTTCGTTGCTTCTGATTCCATGAGTTCGCCGCTGCCTTTCGAGCTTCTCCAATTTCGAGGAACGGCACATTGTAACCCATCTTTTCGCCGCCGCACAGCCTGGAAATCGGATACACCGTAAAGCCGCACCGCGTATGCTATATTTGAGCAACATCGCCACGTTACATGGAGAACAGGGGAAGCATGTACCGGATGAAGGAATTCTCGGCCATGACAGGCCTGCCGCAATCGAAGATCCGTTTCTACGAGAAGCACGGCTTGATTCTCTCGGATCGTCAGGAAAACGGTTACCGAGTATTCACCCCCGAAGATGCCTTCAAATCAAACGCATTTCGTGTGCTGCTGCAATACGGGTTCAGCATCGATGAAGCGGTCGCTATGCTCGACGCGAAACAAGGCACAGAAGAGTTCGAGCGGTCACTGCTGCATCAACAAGAAAAGCTCATGCACGAAGCCGACCTGATCGCGTACCGACTAAGACGGCTTGAAAGCACCCTTGGCGCGATACAGTCTGAACCTGGTTTAGAGTTCGAACTGGTGGATGCCGCCGATCAGGTGTACATCAACTCTTCATACGGACGAGACTTCCATGTCTCGCTCGAGCACGAGAAAACGATCTCGCAGTATTACAACCTTCTGAGCATCACCAGCTGTGCACGCATCATCAAGCGAGACGACCTGCTGGACAACCGCCCAACGATCAACCCCGACTATGTCATGACCATGCCCGAACACGAGAGCTACCGCCTTGACGAAGGGGCGCGAAAGCAGGTAAAGCGCCTCTGCTTGGGAAAATGCATTCGCTTTAGAAGACAAGCGACCCGAACGGAAAGCGTGCAGAAGGAAACGTTCACGAGCCTGTTCGAACACCTCGACAGCCACGGTTATCGAGTGAGGAACGACATCATCCTCTTCCCCTCCTTCCTCAATCTCGACGGATTCGGAAGCGACATCGAAACTCTGTACGTGCCCGTCAGCTGAAGTGCATAAGGAAAGGGCTTCGGCGCAGCGAACGCGACGAAGCCCTTCAAGGGAGGGAAAGAACCGCGTTGCTAGTACAGCACCTCTTCGTCAGGCGCGTACACATGGCAGTTCTCGCAGTAGTTGAACGTGATCTCTTTGTCCTTCTCGTGGCAGTTCACGCATGCATTGTAGCCGCCGTGCAGGGAATCATGCGGATTCCAATCACCCAGGTCAGCAGTGCGCTCGGCAAGCGCTTCGTAGCTACCGCCATGGCAGCTGAGACACTGCTCGTCGGAAACGTAGGCGCCCGCCTCGCTCGACACCGTTTGGGTCTTCGTACCCTCGCTCGACCCGGAATCGGCCTGTTGCGGCGCACAACCCGCTATCGCGAACACCGCCACCAACGCAACCGCCACGAGGGCAATCATAATGTCCAGACGCAAGGTAGACCGACTCATGCCTGGCCTCCTTTCAACATATGCTCTACCGCCACGTAGCCGAACGTCGCCGCACGACCCACCGACGTGCCGGGAATATGGCGCGGGTAGTTGCCTGCGTAGAAGTTGCCCGACACGTTGCCCGTGGCATAGAGTCCTTCAATAACCTTGCCGTCCTTGTCCAGCACCTGGGTGTCGCCGTTGATGGTGAGGCCGCCCACCGTGGCAAGGATGACGCTGTTCGTGACCAAGGCATAGTACGTCTCACCCGTGAAAGGCTTGTTGTTGCCCGTGTAACGGTAGTAGTCGGGGTCGCGCTCCAAGCCGTCCTCGAAGAAGCTGTTGTAGCGCGCCACCGTTTCCTCAAGGGCGGCGGCGTCGATGCCCGCCTTAGACGCTAGCTCGCCCAAGGACGAAGCGCGGAACAGATGGCCCTTGGCCTCGTCGCGCTCAAGCTGTTTCTCGGCGCTCGGCTCCTTCTCCAACGCAGAGGCGATCATAGCCTGGTCGAAGATATGGAAACACTGATGGCCGCGGCGCTTCTGCACGTTGATGGCGTTCGACATGTACTGGCGCGCTTGGTTCTCGTTCACAAAGCGCTTGCCCTCTTCGGTGACGATGATCGAGTAGTTCATAGCGCCGGGGAAGTACACGCGCTTCTCGACGAACGTGGACGGGGTGGCGTTGCTGAAGTTCATGACCGGATGCGGCAATGAGTCCATGTCCGCGCCGATACTGAGGCCCATCATGTGGCCGTCGCCTGTGGTTCCCCAGCTGGGATTCCACCACACAGAGGACTCGTAGTCTTCAGGGCGCACCCACGCTTGCATCATCTCAGGGTTCGCGTCGTAGCCGCCCGTGGCCAGCAACACGCCCTTGGATGCGTTGATGCGCACGTATCCGTCGCCGTTCTTAGCGATGCAGCCGATCACACGACCGCCGTCTTCGCGGATGAGCTGCACGGCGGGCATCTCATAGCGAATCTCCAGGTTGTCGTAGGTTTCGGCAACCGCGCGCAGCTCCTTGCACACGTACAGGCCGAACAGCCACGTAGTGCTGATACCCTCGGGCATCTTGAAGTTGACGTAGCTGTCGATGACGGGGAAACCGTTGTAGTTCGGCGCCTGGTCGAACTTGTACAGCTGCCAACCCGAACCACCCTTGTCGAGCATATCCTGCCAGAAATCGGCTACTTCGCCCGACCGGTTCACGTACGTTTCGATGGAGCAGGGGTCGACGCGCCAATCCGCAGCACGGTAGATCTCATCGCGCAGCTGAGCAGGATCGATATCAATCCCCTGCTCCTTTTGGAACTTCGCGCCCACCGCGCCGAAACTCTCCCACGCCGAGCGTCCCTCGGTCATCTTCTCCAACGTGATGACCTTCGCGCCCTCCTCGGCCGCCTTCAAACTGCCCATCAGCCCGCCGATGCCGGCGCCGATGATGAGAACCTCGCACTCCTCGGTAGAGCTGATCTCAGATTCGGCGATATCACGATCCTCGAACGCGATCGGCCCGCGCGGACCGGGAAAATCAGCCTTGCGCAGAGGGCACAGCGACGCATCGTCACCCAGAGCCTTGGAATACTCGTTGCCTGAATCCGTCGCCTCCGTTGATTGCGCATCGGCAGCCCCGTCGTCCGCAAACGCCTTGCCTGCTCCGGGAAACGCGAGCATGCCCGCTGCCGCAGCTCCGGTTAACCCCGCTCCTCTGAGAAAGTCTCGCCGTGACAATCTGGCTTGTTCCATCTCTCCTCCTTTACGTACGTTCCCTCTTGACGCCGCTCAGGGCGCAGGGACAACGGTAGACCCTGAACCATGTCGAGGGTCAAGCAGGAGATTCAAAGAGAACGACGGGCTTTTCGACAGAACGAGCGTGCTACACGAGGTGCGCTTCGCCGGAGGAGATTGCGGTTTCGATGCCGGATTCGCTACGCAGCACGAGACGGCCTTGAGCGTCGACGCCCACAACCGCCCCTTCCGCCAGCAGATTGTCCGCACGATCGACCATGCGAACGTTTTGTCCGTTCAAGCTGGAGTAGGCGTTGAACTCGTCCACAAGCGGTGCGAAGCCGTTGCGCCGCCATACACCGTACAGCGGCGCGAAGGCGGCGAGGAGCGCTTCGAGCACTGCTTCGACAGCGACGGCCGGCGCGGCAACGGAATCCGCGAGGTCGGCCACGTACGCAGGACGATTCTTGCCTCCCACGTCGGGGCGCTTGTCGGGCGGCAGTACGTTCACGCCCACGCCCACGCACACGCCGCCGCCGTGCGCCTCGAGCGAGATGCCGCAAAGCTTCGCGAAATCAGGCGCTCGGTCGTCTCGCGCACTGCAAGCATCGCCTTCGTTGGCACAAAATAACCGCTGTGCACGATTTTTCTGCCCTAATTCCTTCCCAGATTCGGAAAACCCCAGGTCGCGAATTTCGGTTGCTTCAGGAAATCGTGCATAGCGCGCCTTTTGTGCCAGCACCACATCGTTGGGCCATTTGATGCGCACGGCCTCCTCAGCCCGCGCGCCCGCCAGCGCAACGAGTGCGCGGCGCACCGCCATGCCCACAACCAGGCTCAACGTGGGAAGTTCGCGCGGCGCCACCTGGGGGCGCAACAACAGCGAGCAATACAGTCCGCCTTCCGGGCTGGTCCACGAACGACCCTGCCGGCCGTAACCGGAAACCTGGCGAAGCGCGCGGACGACGAGGCCTTCCGGCTCTCCCGCCTCCAACGCGCGCTTGACTTCGTCGTTCGTCGATGCAACTTCCTCGTGCAGAGCGATGCGAAACGGGAAGCCGCTCGGCGAACCGCCTTCCCCCTCGTTGCCGAATCCAAATTCCGAAACACGCGCATCGCCTTTCCGGAGCGACGAAGAGCCGTCGACGCAAAACGAGGGCACAGAGCGCCCCTTGCTCACAGCCGCACGCTCTTCCCCACCGTAACCCCATCGACGCTAACCGGCACGTCATTGGCAAGCACGTGGCCAGGGAGCAGCTCCAACAGGGGCTGCACTACGAAATCGCGTTCCAGCAGGCGCGGATGCGGCAACGTGAGCACATCGGCATCCACGACGTACAGCTGGTAGTCGAGGATATCGAGGTCGCACGTGCGCGGCCCGTTCCGAACCTCGCGCACACGACCCAGGCTGTTCTCCACCGCATGCAGGTAGCCCAGAAGCTCTTTCGGCGGAATACCTGTGCGCAAAAGCACCACGGCGTTCACGAACGAATCTTGGTCGAGGTAGTAGGCCGGCTCGCTCTCGTAAAAGCTGGAGATGTCGACGATCTGCGAGTCGGGCAGCGAACACAGCTCGGTGATGGCCTGGTTGAGCATGGCGATCTTGCCCTCGCGCTCCTCGCCGGGCGAGGCCACAAGCGGGACGTTGCAGCCCATGCCGATGAGCGCGTAGGGCCGCAGCCCTTCGAGCGCGGCAACCGTGGCCGCCACGTTGTGCGCGCGCACCACGCTGGCTCCCAGCTCGCAGGCCATGAGCGCCTCGGCAGCCGAAACCTCGTCGCGCGCAGAAGGTTCGTCGATGCCGTACGCCCAGCCCAAGAAGCTCTTGCGCGACACCGCCACCATCACTGGGTAGCCCAGACGCACGAACTCTTGGAAGTTGCGCACCAGCTCCAGCGTCTGCGACGGCGTCTTGCCGAAGCCGGGACCGGGGTCAATGCAGATGCGGTCGTGCGCGACGCCCGCAGCCTCCAAAGCGGCAGCCCGGTCGCGCAGCCACTCGCGCACGTCGGCCACCACGTCGTCATACGAAGGCGCGTTCTGCATGGTCGAGGGGTCGCCCTGCATGTGCATGACCACCAGCCCGCAATCGCTGTCGCGCACCGCATCCACCATGGCGGGGTCGCGGAAGCCGGACACGTCGTTCACGATGGCCGCGCCCGCTTCCAAGCACGCGCGCGCAACTTCGGCGTGGCGCGTATCGATGCTCACGCACACATCGCGCTGCGCCAATGCGCGCACCACCGGCAGCACGCGCGCCAGCTCCTCGTCCACGGACACCGGCGCGGCGCCGGGCCGCGTGGACTCGCCGCCCACATCGATTATGCGGGCTCCCTCCTCCGCCATGCGCTCGGCATGAGCCAGCGCGGCATCGAAGCCGTCGTGCTGGCCTCCGTCGGAGAAGGAGTCGGGGGTAACGTTGAGAATGCCCATGACGATGGGCATTCTCGTATCGAACTCATAGGTTGCGCAGCGCCAGATCATCGTTCGGTGCCGTCGCCTTTCTGCTCAGGGGCTTGCGGAGCCGGAGCGTCGACAGGCGCCTCGTCCGACGTCGACGAAGCAGATGCGGGCGCATCGTCGCCGTCGCCCTCCGCAGGCTCGCGGTACGGCGGATTCGGATCCTGGTCGCCCGGCTCGACCGGCTCTTCCTTCCAGTTCGGGTCGGCCAGATGCTCGTCGCGGGCGCGCGCGGCGGCCTCCTCGGCCTCCTTGGCCGCGATGATCTCGTCCTCGTGCTTGAGGTACTCGTCCCACGTGTTGTCCAGCAGGGCAAGGCACGCCTCGCCTTCCACCGTTTCGCGCTCAAGCAGCACGTTGGCCATGAGATCCATCTGCTCGCGATGGCTTGCCAGAATCTCATAGGCGCGATCATGCGCGTCCTTCATGATGCGGGCGACCTCGTCATCGATGCGCTTCGCCGTCTCCTCCGAGTAGTCCTGCGTGTTGCCGTAGTCGCGGCCCAGGAACACTTCGTGGTTCGGCTGGCCAAACACCTGCGTGCCCAGCTCGGCGCTCATGCCGTACTGCGTGACGATGGCGCGGGCCATCTTCGTGGCGCGCTCGAGGTCGTTCGATGCGCCCGTGGTGATGTCGTCGCAGAAGATCTCCTCCGCCACGCGACCGCCCATGAACACGGCCAACTCGTCGCGCATCTCGCCGAGCGAGTTGAGCACCTTGTCCTCCTTGGGGATGGACAGCGTGTAGCCCAGCGCTCGGCCGCGCGAGATGATCGAGATCTTGTGCACGGGATCGGCGTGCGGAAGCAGGTGACCGACCAGGGCGTGACCGCTCTCGTGGTACGCGATGGTGTGCTTCGTCTGTTCGTCCAGCACGCGACCCTTGCGCTCGGGCCCGGCGATGACGCGCTCCATGGACTCGGACACTTCCTGCTGCGTGATGATCTTCTTGCCGCGACGCGCGGTGAGCAGCGCCGACTCGTTCATGAGGTTGGCCAGGTCGGCACCCGTGAAGCCCGGCGTGAGCTTGGCCACCTTCGACAGGTCGACGTCGCTGCCGATGGGCTTGTCCTTCGAGTGCACCTGCAGGATCTTCTCGCGGCCCTTCACGTCGGGCGCGTCCACCACGATCTGGCGATCGAAGCGGCCGGGGCGCAGCAGCGCCGGGTCCAGAACGTCGGCGCGGTTCGTAGCAGCGATCAGCACCACCGAGTCGTTGCTCTCGAAGCCGTCCATCTCCACCAGCAGCTGGTTCAGCGTCTGTTCGCGCTCGTCGTGGCCGCCGCCGAGGCCCGTGCCGCGCTGGCGGCCGACAGCGTCGATCTCGTCGATGAAGATAATGGCCGGGCTGGCATCCTTCGCCTGCTGGAACAAGTCGCGCACGCGAGACGCGCCCACGCCGACGAACATCTCGACGAAGTCGGAGCCGGAAATGCTGAAGAACGGCACGCCCGCCTCACCGGCGACGGCGCGCGCGAGCAGGGTTTTACCAGTGCCCGGAGGGCCCACCAAGAGGCAGCCGCGCGGGATCTTCGCGCCCATGGACTGGTACTTCGCCGGGTTCGCCAAGAAGTCCTTGATCTCCTGCATCTCCTCGACGGCCTCGTCGACGCCGGCCACGTCGGAGAACTTCACGTCGGGGCGCTCCTCGATGGACTTCTTCGTCTTGGCCTTGCCGAAGCTCATCTGCGAGTTGTTCGCCTTCTGCATCTGGTTGAAGAAGAAGAACAGGATGAGGCCGATGATGATGAAGGGCAGCAGCGTGCCGAGCAGCTCCACGAACGGGCTGGGCAGCGCCACCTCGTACGGCACGTTGGGATGCGCCGCCATGAGGTCGCCGAGCGAGCCGCCGTAATAGGTGGACGTGAAGTTGCGCTCCACGCCCAGCGTGGCCCCGTTGATGTCGGTGGTGCCCACGCCGCCGAGCGCCTTGCCCGTCTCGGGGTTCTTCAGCGTGGCCATGCGCGCGTTGAGCGCCTGGAAGGCTTCGTTGAACGCATCGGCGCCGGTGGAGCCCGCCGTGATGGCGGGATAGTACGAGCCCGACACCGTGTAGTCGCCGGCGTTGTACACCACCTTCGTCGCGCGATCCTGCTCGACGGCCTGCACGAACTCGGACGTGATCAGACGGTCGGTAGGCTTGGCGCCGGCAGACGACATGTTCAAGAACTGCTGGCCCACGAAGAAAGCCACCAGCATGAACAGGACTACCGATATGATGGTCGTCCTCGGGCTGGGTTGCTGGAACTGCGATTGTTTGTTTTGCTGTGCCATAGCGTTTAACTTTCCTTTTCTCACCGACTCGCGCTGCGATGACGGACAGACCCGCGTGCCCGCCCGTCATCGCATGCGGCCGATGCCGCATACCCTTAGCACGACGCGACTCGGCAACGCCGAACCGGTCGACCGCCAAGATAGCTTCGCTAGTAAATCTCCGGCTTCAAGATGCCGATGTAGGGCAGGTTGCGATACCGCTCCGCATAGTCCAACCCGTAGCCCACGATGAACTCATCGGGGCACTCGAAACCGATATATTTGCAATCGATCTTCGCCTGCGCAAGCGTCTTCTTCCGAAGAAGCGTGGCTACCTCGATGGAAGCCGGTTGACGCGACGACAGGTTTTTCAGCAAGTACGTCAGGGTAAGACCGGAGTCGAGGATGTCCTCGGCCACGATGACGTGACGCCCTTCGATTTGAGACGAGAGGTCTTTCAGGATACGCACCACGCCGGAGCTCTTGGCGCCGTTTCCGTACGACGAGATGGCCATGTAGTCCATTTCGAGCGGAAGCTCGATCTTGCGCGCCAGATCCGCCATGAAGATAGCGGCGCCGCGCAGAACCGAGATCAGGATGATGCCTTCGTCGGCCGCGTCGGCGTAATCGCGCGTGATGGCCGCGCCGATCTCGCCCACACGGTCAGCGAGCTGCTTTTCGGTGAACAGGATCTCCGAAATGTCGTTGTGCACGTTCCTAACCTCTATCGTCGCATTTCGCTTCCGCTATCGCCCCTGATCAATCTGCGAGATCAATGGGCGAGAGCGTCACGCTTACCTTGAATTCAGCTAGTGTACCATTGCCTCTCCGGGAAAAGGAGACGATACGGTAACGCCAGCCTGCCTGTCACGATTTTTACATTTCGCAATGGGAACTGGGACGATAGGTTGAAAATGCCATAGGCTGGCGCAGCAAGTCAGCGAGGGAGGTTGCGGCGCGCGGGATCGTGGGGAGAGCGCAGGCGAAGCGCATTTCGATGTGCGAGCCCTCGACTCGACTGAGAGATCGGGCGGCGCAGCCGCCCAGCGTCGAGTCGTTCGCCGTCCGTCAGGACGCCGAACCCGCGAAGTCCGGGAACTCCTCCAGCAAACGACCTACGGGCAGGCCGATGACGGTGTCCATCGCGCCGTCGACGCGCGCCACCAGATCGGCTCCGGCCCCCTGCACGGCATAGGCGCCGGCCTTGTCGAACGACTCGCCCTTGCGCAGATAGTCGACGATCTCTTCGTCGGTCAGCTCGCGGAACGTCACAGCCGAGCGATCGACGAACGTGCGGAAGCCCAGCGAGATGTTCTCGGGCTCGGGCGCGGCCACCATCCATACGGATACAGCCGTCAGCACTTCATGCGTGCGACCCGACAGGCAGCGCAGCATACGCTTCGCGTCGGACAGGCTGACGGGCTTGCCGAATATCTCCCCTTCGCACACCACCATGGTGTCGGCGCCGATGACGGCGGCCATGCCTGTGTAGTCTTCGGCCAGCACCTCCTGCACCACGGCGCCGGCTTTGCGCTCGGCCAGCTTCTTGCACGCCTCGGGCGGATCGGCCAGGAGGTCGGGCTCCAAGGTCTCGTCCACCTCGGACGCGTGCACGACGAAGCGCACGCCGGCGTCTTCGAGCAGCTGCTTGCGACGCGGCGACGCGCTGGCCAGCACGATGTCGAGGGCGGGCATGGGCGTTTCGGCGGGCGCGGCCGCCGGTTGGGTGTTCTGTTCGTTTTCCATGCGCGGTATTGTAGCGCAGCGGGCGCAAGCGTTGCACCAAGAGCACGCAGGTTCCACGCGAAGCGCCCAGACGCAAGCGCGGGCAACTCTGACCCCGACCGCAAACTCCTCCCCGATTCTCCCTGCTACACATCTCACCGAATTGTTTCACGTGAAACAATCGTCGCGATGCGCTGCGATAAGAGAACGCGCGTACGCGATATCGTTGAGAACGCATAAGCCGTCCCTCATCGAGTTCAATAATCATTGCGATATCGCAATGATTATTCTATACTCGGATCATATGCCGCTCGCGCAGAACCAAGGAGGTTGCATGCTGTCGGTCGTCGAAAGCGCCGAAATCCTACAGGTCACGCCAACGCGGGTGCGGGCGCTCATCGCACAAGGAGCATTGCCGGCGCAGAAAGTCGGACGCACGTGGACGCTCCGGGAGGAGGACGTGATGCAGCGTGCCGCAACCCGGCCGTCCGCAGGCCGTCCGCGCAAGGCGGACGTTCCGTCCCCTGCAGACGACAGCAAGCCGCACGCAGCAGCAAGCGAGCTCTATCGCGCATGCAAAGACCATCTGGCAGCGTGCCCGAGCGCTGCCGAGATAGCGGCGATCGACGACCCCGAGCAGGCCGCGTTCCGCATCGCCGTCGCCGACTTCTTCCTCCAACGCAAACAGTCGGAGCTCGTTCGCCAAGGGGTCTTCTGATGAGCGAGCAACCGTTCTACGTGGTGTTCGCCGGCGTGAACGGAGCAGGCAAATCCACCCTGTTCCGCAGCGATTTCTGGCACACGGGAGGGATGCCCGCCACCATGGCGCGCGTGAACCCCGACGAAATCCTCCGAGAGCAAGGCGGGGACTGGTCGAACGGCCAGGATCAAGTGGCCGCAGGCAGGATCGCGCTGCGCAGCGTGGACGAGCATCTGGCGGCACGACGCTCGTTCAATCAGGAAACAACGCTGGCCGGCCATCGAGCCCTGCGCACCATGGCCGAAGCACGCGAGAAGGGATACCGCGTGTTCCTGTTCTACATCGGCCTTGCAAACGAGGGCATAGCCCTGCAACGCATCGAACGCCGCGTGCAGGCGGGAGGTCACGATATAGATGAGGCGCTCGTTCGAAAACGGTACCGGGCGTCGCTCGCGAATCTGAGCAAAGCGCTACCCTACTGCGAGGAGGCGCACGTATTGGACAACACCGTCGCGTTCAAGCGCATCGCCCTATGGCACCGCAACACGCTCGCTTGGTGGGGCGCGTCGAAGTCAGTGGGAGCATGGCTTCCCGAAGCCATCGCCGACGAATCGCTTTGGAGACGATCGTAGCGCGACCTACCCGCGCTTTCGGCGGGCGCGGTAGGCGGACATGGGCTCTATGCGGACGCCGCGCTTGTTCGCGCTGACGGCGAGGTCGCCTTGGATGTTGGCCACGTAGCCGCTGCGAGGCTTGCCGCCCGCCTCGTCGTCGAACGCGGCCAGCACGGCCTCCACCGAGGCCGTCTCCACGCGGGCGTCGCGACCCAGCATCAGCTGCAGCGCGCGCATCACGGCGCGCCGGCGCAGGGGCAACGGCTCGGCGCCGAATGCGGGCGCCAGCACGCAACCTGCGTCGTACTCGTCGCCGAGCGCTTCGACGTGGCCCGCCATCAGCCCATCCACCATATCCTCCAGCATATCGTCCTCGTCGGCGATGAGGTTCATCGTGCGGCCGAGCACCTCCAGAAGCTGCGGGTTGCGCTCCTTCGCGCGCGGGACGATCTCATGGCGCACGTAGGCCCGGAACCGGTCGGTGTGCGCGTTCGTCGCGTCCTCGCGCCATAAGCAACCCGCGTCGTCGCAGGCCACGGGCGCGCCGTCGCGTTCGCGCTCGGCGATGTAGGCGCGCAGCTCCTCGCGGCTCGCATCCAGCAGGGGGCGCACCACCGGCCCGTTGCGGTACTTCATGGCGCGGAACCCACCCGGCCCCGTGCCCACGATGGAGCGCATGTAGAAGCTCTCCACGCGATCGTCGGCCGTGTGCGCCGTCAGGATGCGTCCATCGGCAAGCGGTGTCGCCGCATGCAAGCAGAGGCTTTCGAGCGCTTCGTTGGCCGCCAGGTAACGCTCACGCCTGGCCACCGCCTCCACGTTCTCGCCCGTGCGCTGCGCCTCTCCCGCTATGTCTATCTCGCACGAGAACAGCGGAACGTCCAGCAGCTCGGCCAACTGAGCGACGAAGCGAGCGTCCTCGTCGGCATCCTCGCCCCGAAGCCGGTGGTTGACGTGCAGCATGGCAAGCTGCCCCAGCGCCCCGCGTTCCCGCAACTCGCAGGCGATATACGCGAGCGCCGTCGAATCCGACCCGCCCGACACCATCAGCATCGCCGGCGTATCGGCATCGGCCAAGCGGCGTGCCGAGAGCACCGCTGCCGCCCGATCGACCAGCGTTTCCGTTTGCACAGCAGCCATCATGCCCTCCCTTCCAAGAACCTCCGCTCGAACTCTTCTTCTGGCAGAGGACGACCGAACAGGAAGCCTTGGATATAATCGAGACCCATGCCGCCCACTACTTCGTATTCTTCGTTGGTCTCCACGCCTTCGAGGCACACGCTGATACCCACGGCGTGGCACAATTCCACCACGAACTTGATGAACGTGGCATCGAACGTGCTCGTCTGGATATCGCGGATGAACGCGCGGTCGATTTTCACGATGTCGGCAGGCGACGTCTTCAACACGCCCAACGACGAGTAGCCCGTACCGAAATCGTCCATAGCCACACGCACGCCTTGCATGCGCAGCTGATCGAACAGCTCATGAGTGACCTGGGCGTCGTCGGCGAAACGGCTTTCGGTCATCTCCACGACGAGGCTCTCAGGAGGCAGCTCCGCCTCTCGCAACGTGTCCACGATAAGAGGAACCAGACCGTCCTCGTCAAGTTGGCGATACGACAGGTTCACGCTCATGGTAAACGAGGGGATCGCCTTCCTCCATCGTTTACAGGTGTCCACAGCATGTTGCAGAACCCACGTGCCCACAGGAACGATAAGACCGCTCTCTTCGAGCAGCGGGATAAACTCGAGCGGCGACAAGTCGCCATACTCGTCGCAACGCCAACGCGCAAGCGCCTCGGCTCCCACGACGCAACCCGTTGCAGCTTCCACCTGAGGCTGGTAGCACAGGCTGAATCCCTTGAAGCCGTTCTCCACGCTGTCCCGCAGCAGCTCCATCAGCTCGAGCTCGCGCACGCGCTCGGCCAGAATAGGCTGCGAGAAGTTTACGCAGCGCTTCTTCCCATGCCCTTTCGCGTGTTCCAACGCGTAATTGGCGTACTTCACGAGGCTCTCGTACGTTTCGGCATCGCCGGGATATTGCGCGATGCCGCCGGACAGCGTGCAATAGAACTTGCGGCCCTCATGATCGTGCTGTCGCTGAAACATACCGCCTAGCTGCGCGTATGCGCTGCGCAGCACGTCGACATCGTCATCGACGATCACGGCGAACTCGTCGCCGTCCAGACGGTACACGCGCGCGTCCTCGGGCAGCGAGCTTTGGATGCGCTGCGCCACGAACCGAATGACCTCATCGCCGAATGCACGGTCGTAGCGGTCGTTGATGTGCCGCAAGTCGTCGATACCCAGCACCATGAGGCTGATCCGCGCGCTCTGCATCGTCTCCATACGACGACGCACGTCGTCCTCGAACTCGAACTTGTTGAAAAGACCGGTCAGCGGGTCGACCTTGCTCTTCTTTCCCAGGTTCGTGATGAACCCGGCGAACAGCAGCGGCTTTCCCTTCGCGTCGAGGATGAGCCGGCCGCGGCATCGCAGACGCACCCATTCGCCTTTGCGGTTGATGGCGCGATACTCCACCCAATGGCGCGTCGTGCGCGCATCGGCGACTTCCTGGTTCGATTCGAGGAACGCCTGCTTGTCGTCAGGATGCACCTTCGAACCCCACACGGCCGCCGCGTTTTCCACCACCTCGGAGGGAAGGTCGAACTCTTCCACCATAGCGCGCGGGTAGCGGAACACGCCGGTTCTCATGTTGCATACGTACAGATAATCGTCGGTGCTCTCGACCAGCGCGTCGTACAGCTTGCTTTCATCGTACGAGAACGAGCACGGATCGACCGACACCCCCCTGCCCGATCGCTCAGCGCTGATCAGGGCGTTGATGTTGCGATCTATATGAAAACGTCGCTTCTCCTCGTACATACGCCGGTCCGCCAAGGCCAGCACCTCGTACAACTCCAGCGGCGCTTCGGGGTCCGCCTCTGCGATGCCGAAGCAGAAACCCATCTCGTAGGGAGGCTCGGTACGGCGCGGAGTCGCGGAGAGCGCAGCGCGTGCGCGCTCGATCTTGACGCGCGTGGAAGCCGCGTCGCCTAGGAATACGCACACGAACTCGTCGCCGCTCAAGCGGAACCCGTAATCGTTGGGACCGAATTCGCATCGTACGGCGTTCGCAGCCGAACGGATCAGGTAATCTCCCTCGGCATGGCCATGAAGATCGTTCACATCCTTCAGCCGGTTGATGTCGTATAGAACGACGGACACCTGCTCGCCCTCGACCGCAGCCCGCGCAAGCGAGATGCCCAGCCGCTCCTTACCGGCTCGGCGCGACAGCATCCCGGTGAGCTCGTCGGTGTTCGCAGAAACGAGCGCCGTGATGTCCACCGACTGCTGCAAATGCACACGCGACCCGTCGACCCAGGTCACCAGGCTGTCGTAGTTGCGGTACGTGCGCCCCGTCATGGGGCTTTCCTCGTCCCACTCCACCAATGGAACTTCGTCGCCGCAGCTTAGAAGCTCGTCAACCGGGCAGAAGGCGCATCGCTCGGTCAAGCCGCGCTGCAGCACCTGCCAGCACACCTTGCCCTCCGGATCCTCCACGCCGTAATCGTGCTTCATGAACCCGTTCATATAAAGAATGCGATCCGTCTTCGGATCGGTCACGTAGATGCTCGTGCGCATGCCTTCGAGAACCGTATCGAACACGAAGCTGCGCAGATCGGTGGAGCCGCCATGGCTCCCGTCGACCGCGAGCGGCGCGTCGTGCCGCATCCTCGGAACCGCTTCGTCAGGCTCATCGTTCGACGACTGACGAATATCGCAATCGCTCATCGGTCGCTCCTTTCAAAGAAGCCCTCGACGCGCTCCACCAGCGCGATCGTCTCGATGTGATCCGTATGAGGAAACATGTCGACCGGCTGCACCGTGCGAACGGCATAGCCGTGCTGGCGCAAAAAGGCCAGGTCACGCACCTGCGTAGTCGGGTTGCACGAGATGTAGACGATGCGCCGGGGCGCCAGCGTCGCTGCGGCCGCGAGGAACTCCTCGCTCGCCCCGGCGCGCGGCGGATCCATCAGCAGCACGTCCACGGCATCGCCTGCGGCGGCGCGCTCGCGCATGAACGCCCCTGCATCGCCCACCGCGAACCGAGCGTTCTCAACGCCGTTGTGCTTCGCGTTCTCGCGCGCGTCGCGCACGGCCGACGCCACCGTGTCCACGCCGATCACCTGGCGCGCGCCGCGCTTGGCGGCCACCAGACCGATGGTGCCGGTGCCGCAGTAGGCGTCGATGGCCGTTTCAGAGCCGGTGAAGCCGGCCAGGTCGATGGCGCGCTCATACAGCACCTCGGTCTGCACGGCATTCACCTGGTAGAACGACTGCGACGAGATGCGAAAGCTCAGCCCGCACAGCTTGTCCAGGATGAAGCCCGGACCGTACAGCGTCTGCTCGCGCTCGCCGAGAATTACGTTGGTCTGGCGCTCGTTCACGTTCTGCACGACCGACGTGATGCGAGGGCAGCGGCGCACCAGCTCTCGGCAGAACGCGCGCGATGCGGGGAAAGCGCGGCCGTTCGTGACCAGCGTGACCAGGATCTCGCCGCTGGTATGTCCCACGCGCACCACGGCGTGGCGCAGGAAGCCCGTGCCGGAATCCTCGCGGTACGGCTCGATACCGAAGCGCGGCATGAGGTCGCGGACCGTGCGGATGATGCGCTTGGCCTCTTCGTTCTCGATGAGACAGCCGTCGGTGGGGACGATGCGGTGCGATCCGGCCGCGTACATGCCGCAGAGGATCTCGCGGCGCGGCTTCTGGGCGCGCTTGCCGTCGCGGCCGCCGCGCGCGTCGCGCCCCTTCCCCGCCCGAGCGTTCGCGGAGCCTTGCAGCTTGCGGCCGGGCGCGTAGGGGGACACCACCTTGTTGCGATAGTAGTACGGCTCGTCCATGCCCAGGATGGGCCGCAACGCGGACGCGTCGGCCACGTCGGCGAACAGCTCGGCCACACGCGTGTCCTTGCTTGCGAGCTGCTGCGCGTACGGAACGCCCACGTGCTGGCAGGCGCCGCACTCGCGCTCGACGGGACAGACGGGCGCTTTCTGCGTGGAACGCTGCGCGGGTTGGGCGCTACCAGACGAGGAACTTGGCATTGTCGATGCTCCAATGTACGTCGCGAATAAACCGTTGCAGCTCTTCGCCGTCGCGCAGCTCGAAGAGCCTGACGATTTCCGCATGCTCTTCGTTGGCCTTGCGCAGCAGGCCGTCCAGCTCGTCGGCGCCCACGTTGGCGTACTCCCGCTTCATGAAGTAGCGGTTCATCTGGTGAATCAGCCCTACCAGGCGCGAATTGCCGCACTTGCGCACATAGCAGTCGTGGAAGTCGTGCTGCAGGTCGTCGTATTTCTTGTAGAGGCCCTTCTCGATGGCCAGCTGCATGGAACCGTGCAAGAACTGCAGCTGCGCGATGTCGTCGTCGGTCATGTCGCCCACGGCCAACAGCGCGGCGCGGCCGTCCAGCGGGCCGATGATCTCCACGATTTCGCGGGCGCTGTCCTCCGTCACGCGCTTGACGTAGAAGCCCTTGCGCGGCACGTTCTCCAAGTAACCGTCGGCGGCCAGCTGGATGAGCGCCTCGCGCACGGGCGTGCGGCTGACGCCGAGCGCATCGCATATCTGCTGCTCGCTGATCTTGTGATCGTCGGCCAGGGTTCCGCCGTCGATCAGGTCGACGATGTGGTTGTATACATGGTCTTTGAGGGAACGGTATTCGTTCGTCATTTCATCCGCCTGTCGTACGGCCTTCGTGTATGCCAATATACCACAAGCACTCCGGCGCATTCGCGCGCTTGCCCCGCATGCACGGAGGTTCTGCCGCATTCGCGCTCGCATTCCGGCACGCATCATCGCCCGAAAAACACGCCTCAGCGGCTGGAGCGTGTTTTTCGGGCGATGATGCGTTCTGCGCGCGCACCCCGCATCGCGCCCGAGGGAATTCGAGAGCCGGCGTGCCCCTAGCCGTCGCCGAATGAGACCCACCATCCCCTTTTCAACAACTCCGAAAAACTTCCCGTTTCCTCTTGATTGTATACAATATACAGAATACAATATGCGCCATAGGAAGCAAACGGAAATGATCTCTCACGAAAGGATCCGTCATGACCAAGTTCTCCAACGTCATCGTCCGCCGCCCCGCCAAGTCCATGGTCGAGGGCATCACCTCCGCGCCCGAACTCGGCAAGCCTGATTACGAGAAAGCCCTCAAGCAGCATGACGACTACATCGCGGCCCTCAAGGAGTGCGGCGTCGAAGTGACCGTCCTGCCCGCCCTCGAGCAGTTCCCCGACTCCTGCTTCGTCGAGGATCCCGCTGTCATCACCCGCTGCGGCGCCATCATCACGAACCCGGGCGCCGACAGCCGCAACGGCGAGAAGGACGAGATCGAGCCTGCCGTGCGCCAGTTCTTCGACGACGAGCACGTGAAGCGCATCGTGAGCCCGGGCACGCTGGACGGCGGCGACGTCATGATGGTGGGCGACCATTTCTACGTGGGCCAGTCCGCCCGCACGAACGAAGAGGGCATCCGCCAGTTCTGCGAGATCCTGGAAGGCTGGGGCCTCGAGGGTTCCGAAGTGAAGCTGGAGAAGGTCCTGCACCTGAAGACCGGCGTGAACTACCTGGAGGACGGCAACATGCTGGTGTCCGGCGAGTTCGTGACGAAGCCCGACTTCGAGCAGTACAACCGCATCGAGATCCCCGAGGACGAGGCGTACGCCGCGAACTGCATCTGGGTGAACGGCACCGTCATCGTGCCCGAGGGCTATCCCACCGTGCTGAAGGCCGTGCAAGACGCCGGCTACGAGACGATCACCGTCGATACGTCCGAGTACCGCAAGCTGGACGGCGGCCTGAGCTGCCTGTCGCTGCGCTTCTAACCTGGGGGCTGTTTGTGGCGGCCGCCTAGCCGTTCAGAACCTGGGGGCTTTCGCACCCGGCCCCCGACCGCTCGGCCGGGAAAAGCGCTAGCGAACAATTCACTGGATTGTTCGCTAGCTCAAACCCCCAGAACCTTCACGGCTATCCGACTCGCCACAAACAGCCTGTCTCCTCCGTTCTTACATCGCCGCATACGGCGCGCTGCGGCACTTGCCCGGCGCGCCGTTGCATTTCCGACGCTCGCACCTTGCCGTGCCCTGCGTCAGCATTCCCTTCGACCCCCAGATAGGAGGGGCTATGTCGAACGCTGCCTCTGAAACCCTCGACGGGAGCCTCGCCGCCAGCGCAGGAGCCTCCCGCGACAAAGGCCAGATCATCGACCCGAACGGCCTCGATCTGTTCCGCCTCACCATGATGGTGATCACGGCCAGCATCTGCGGAGGCATCTTCGCGCTGGCCGGAGACATGGCCGCCGGAGGCGCCAGCACCGGCGCCGTGCTCATCAGCTGGGCCATCTGCTTCGTGGGCGTGTTCTCGCTCATGATGTGCTTCAACGGGCTGTCGCAGGCCCGCCCCGATCTCACCGGCGGCATCTACGCCTACGCGGCAGCCGGATTCGGCGACTTCGTCGGGTTCAACTCCGCATGGGGCTACTGGGTGTCGGCATGCCTGTCGAACGTGTCGTTCGCCATCCTGCTGTTCTCGGCGCTCGGGTACTTCTTCCACCCGTTTGAAAGCGGCAACAACCTATTGTCGTGCGTGTGCGCGTCGGCGTTTCTGTGGCTGCTCGTGTGGCTCGTGTCGCGCGGCGTGAAGGAAGCGGCCGGCATCAACGTCATCGTCACCATCGCGAAGCTCGTGCCGCTTGCGCTGTTCGTGCTGTCCATCGCGCTGCTGGGCAAGTTCGACCCCGCCATCTTCATGGAGAACTTCTGGGGCGAAGCGGGCGGACCCGACCTTGGCACGGAGATCGTGTCCACCATGATCGCGCTCGTGTGGGTGTTCACCGGCATCGAAGGCGCCGTGGTCATCTCGGGCCGCGCGAAATACGCCCGCGATGTTGGCCGCGCCACGGTCATCGGCTTCATCTCGGTGTTCGTGCTGTACCTCATCATCTCGCTGGAGAGCATGGGCGTCATGCCGCGCGCGCAGATGGCCGAGCTGGCCACCCCGTCGATGGCGGGCATCCTCGAACATGCCATCGGGCCTGTCGGCGCGAGCATCGTGAACCTCGGCGTGGTGCTGTCGCTTCTGGGCGCGATGCTGGGCTACGTGATCATCGCCGCCGAGACGCCGTTCGAAGCCGCGCGCCAGGGCGTGTTCCCGAAGTCGTTCGCGCGCACGAACAAGAACGGAGCGCCCATCGTCACCGTGCTCATCTCGGCCGGCATTACGCAGCTGTTCCTGATCGTGTCGGTGTTCTCGTCGTCCACGTACCAGTTCTTCTACGCGTGCGCCGTGTCCACCATCCTCATCCCCTACGTGTGCTCGGCGGCCTACTACATGAAGATCGCCTGGAAGCGCCAGCACCTGACGCCCGAGCAGGTGAAGAAGGCCCGCGTGTTCGGCACCGTCGGCTTCGTGTACACGGTGTTCCTCGTGTGGGCGGCCGGGCTGGTGGGCATTATGATCACCACCATCCTGTTCGCTCCCGGCATCATCGTATATGCCATGGGCCAGCGCGAACGCGGCGAGAAGATACTGCCAAACATGGCGGACAAGGCGATAGCTGCCGTCATCGTGGTGCTCATGGCGGTATCGATCGCCCTCATGGCCACCGGGGCGATACAGGTGCTGTAGCTCCCACTGCGCCGCCTGCTCGCTCGCGCAGGCGGCGCATACGCGCAGGTCGGCGCCGTTCGTTGGGTTACGGCTCCATGACCGATGTTTTCCGTCTCGCTTTCAGCGTGCTACAGTGATACGGATATATCGTCGCACGTCAAGGAGCGTCCCATGAACTTCATCATCCGCTGGCTCGTCACCGCTATCGCCGTGGGCGTTGCGGTGTGGATCGTTCCGGGCATGGATCTACTCGGCGGCACCGACGCGTGGGTGGGCATCGCCATCTTCGGCTTGATCCTGTCGCTGATCAACATCAGCATCAAGCCCATCATGCAGGTGCTTAGCCTTCCCATCAGCGTGATCACGCTGGGCATCTTCTACCTGGTGGTGAACACGCTCATGCTGTACATCGCGGCATGGCTGGCCAACGGGATCTTCCAAGTGGGACTGGTCATCGACTCGTTCGGCAGCGCGTTCGTGGCCTCCATCGTCATCAGCATCGTATCGGCGCTGGTGAACGCATTGGTAGGCAAGGACTAGCATCCGGATCGCAACCACCTGCAAGCGGCACCGTCGGTTTCGGCGGTGCCGCTTTCTTTGGTTCGAGAGCGTTCCGAAACGATCGGAAGGGTCGTTTGCGTGAATTCTGAGCGCAGATCGCACGCAAACACGACAACCGCCGTACAATGGGCGCGGCAAAAATTGGGCAGGCGCACAAGCAAAGCGGCGCGTGCGCCCGCATACACGTGAGGATTGGAATCGTGAAACAGCAGACCGACGCCGTCTCAGGCGTCTCCGGGTGCGCGTCCGCACCTGCTCATGGCGATGTCTCTTGGCGCGCGAAAGCAGGACGGGCGGGCAAGCGAGGAGCGCGCTTCGCCGCGCAGCTCGCCCTGGTGGTTGCCGTGTACGGTGCGGGATGCGCGATCGCAAGCGTGCTTCCTGTCCGACTTCCGGGCAACATCGTGGGCATGGTGCTGCTGTTGGTACTGCTGGGCACGGGTCTGCTGAAAGCGCGGCATGTGGGCGACGCCTGCGACTGCCTGCTGGACAACATGTCGCTGTTCTTCATTCCCGCCGGCGTGGCCATCATGGGCTGCGTCTCCCTTTTGGAGGGCAACGCGCTGAAGTTCGCGCTCGTATGCGTAATCACCACGGTGATCGTGTTCTTGGCCACGTCGTACACGGTGATGCTCGTGTCTCGGCTGACGGCGAAGCGCGTCGATGCGACAGGCGTCGCCCGCGTCGCCGACGAGGAGGCGTAGGCGCGATGGACGGCATAGCGCAACTCGCACTGACACTCGCAGTGGGAACCGTCGCCTCGTTCGCAGTGTTCAAGCTTTCCGTGCTGCTGTACGAGCGCGTGAAGTCGCCGCTGCTCAATCCCTTGCTGGTTACCGTCGCGTTCATCATCGCAGCGCTCGTGGCGCTGCGCATCCCCCTGGATTCCTACGAGCAGAGCGTGCAACTCATCTCGTTTCTGCTGGGACCGGCCACCGTGGCGTTGGCGTACTCGGTGTACCGGCAGCGCCAGACGCTCAAGGAGCACTTCGTTCCCATCTTCGCGGGCTGCCTTGTAGGCTCGGTGGTGTCCATGGCTAGCGCCTACGCGCTGTGCAAGCTGCTGGGGCTCGACGATGCGCTGGCGCTGTCGTTCATCCCGAAGTCGGTGACCACGCCCATCGCCATCGCGGTATCGCAGCAGCTGGGCGGCATCACGTCCATCACGGTGGCCGCCGTCATCGTCACCGGCATCCTGGGCGCCATCACCGCGCCGCTCATGGCGCGCTTGTTCCGCGTGCGCGACGGCATCGCCAAGGGCGTGGCCATCGGAACGTGCAGCCACGCGGTGGGAACGACGAAGGCCCTCGAGATGGGCGAGCTCGAAGGCGCCATGAGCGGCGTCTCCATCGCCGTGTCAGGCCTCCTGACTACCGCCATCGTCATCGTCGCAAGCTGTTTTCTATAGGAAGACGCCACCTCTCCGCGGCAGGCGGCACGAATGCTTCGCGTGAGACGCCCTTGAGTTCGCTTCCAGCTTGCTGGGTTTTTTGACCGCAATAGTGGAGCGGCTCCCGATCCGCAAGGACAAGGAGCCGTAAGAAAAGTAGCCAAACCGCCGAAGCGATTCGAGAGCCGTGGGGAGTTAGAGCTCCCTGCGGCTCGCCTCTATTATACGAACGGGCGCCGCAAAAGCAAGCGCCGCTACAACGCGATCCTATAGATCTCGCGGGCGTCGTCCATGGAGAGCTTCTTGAAGCTGCCGAAGGGCTCGCCCTTGTTCTCCTTGAGCGTGGGGATGAGCTTCTCGATATCGTCTTCCTCCACGTCGAGCTCCGCGAGCGTGGTGGGCATGCCGAGCGAGGCGAAGAACGAACGCGTCTCGTCGATGGCCGACAGCGCGTCGGCGTTCACGTCGCCCGTAGGCGCCAGCCCGAACACCTCGCGACCGTAGTAGGCGAAGCGCGCCGGGTTCGCATCGTAGACGAACTCCATCCAGGCCGGGAACATGACGGCCAGGCCTGCGCCGTGCGTGATCTCGGGATAGAGGGCCGACAATTCGTGCTCCAGGCCGTGCGTCGCCCAGTCCTCGTGACGGCCGACGCCGGCGAGGCCCTGGTGGCACAACATGCCGGCCCACATCACGTTCGCGCGCGCATCGTAGTTCTCAGGATCCACCATGACGCGCGGCGCCTCGGCGCGCACCGTCTTCATAAGCGACAGGCACAGGTTGTCCGTCACCGGCACCGCGCCCACGTCGTCGAAGAAGCGCTCCAGCAGATGGCAGAACATGTCGGTAAGGCCCGCAGCTGTTTGGAACGGGGGCAGCGTGAACGTGAGCTCAGGATTCATGAACGCGAGCTTCGGACGCTGGGCGTTGTTCGCGTAGCCCGATTTCATCTGCAATGCGTCGTTCGACACCACCGTGTTCTTCGACGCCTCGCTGCCGGCAGCCGGGATGGTGAGCACCACGGCGATGGGCAGCACGTCGTCCGTCAGCCGCTTCGTCTCGAAGAAATCCCACACGTCCCCGTCGTAGTGCGCGCCCACGGCGATGGCCTTCGCCGAGTCGATGACCGAGCCGCCGCCCACGGCCAGCACCCAGTCGACATCGTGTTCCTTGCACAGCGCGATGCCTTCGCGAGCAAGCGTGATCTCGGGGTTCGGACGCACGCCGCCCAGCTCCACGTGCTTGATGCCCTGTGCATCCAACGATGCCTTCACGCGGTCGATCAGGCCGCTTTTCACGGCGCTCTGGCCGCCGAAGTGCAGCAGCACCGTACGCGCACCGCGCTCGGCCAGCTTGCTTCCCACCTGCTCTTCAGCGCCCTTTCCGAACACGAAGTGGGTCGGCGACACGAATTCGAAGTTCTCCATAGACGTTCCTTTCCGCCATGCGTTCACGTCATGTTGATTGTTCGTGGTGCAACGTATCACATAGTACTACCAGCAGCGTCTCCAAGAAAGAGCATCCTGCACCGCGCCTCTAGCCCAGCGCCACGTCCAGGATCATCATGACCAGGAAGCCGGCCATCACGCCCAGCGTGCCGGCGTTGGAGTGCTCGCCCAGATGCGCCTCGGGGATAAGCTCCTCCACCACAACGTACATCATGGCACCGGCTGAGAACGCCAGCATCCACGGCATGTACGGCGAGATGAGCCCGGCGAACAGCACCACGAGGATGCCGAACACCGGCTCAGCCAAACCCGACAGCGCTCCCAATGCGAACGCCTTCGGTGCGCTCATGCCCTCCTGCAGCATGGGCAGCGCCACTGCTGCGCCCTCGGGCACGTTCTGGATACCGATGCCGATAGCCAGCGCCACGGCCATGCCGAACATGGCGGGGTCGCCGCCGTTCTGGGCAGCCATGGCGAACAGTAGGCCAACGCTCATGCCTTCGGGGATATTATGCAACGTGACGGCCGTGAACAGGAGCGTGGGACGATCCCATTTGCTGGGCAGGCCCTCGGGCTTGCTCTCGCCCGGATGCAGGTGCGGCAACAGCTGGTGCAGCACCATGAGGAACGCCACGCCGATGGCGAATCCACCCGCAGCGGGAATCCACCCGACCTGCCCCGCTTCCTCCGCGCGCTCGATGGCGGGAATCAGCAACGACCACACAGACGCCGCTATCATTACGCCAGCCGCGAATCCTAGGAATATCCGCTGAAACACCATGCTGTTGCGCTTGCGAAACAGAAAAACCGACGCAGCGCCCAACGTGGTCATCAAGAAGGTGAAGCCGGTCCCGCCGGCAGCCCACAGCAAAGCAGTTTGCATGCTTGCTCCTATCGTATTCACTCGTTCGTGTCCATCGGCGCGTCGCACGGAATCGGGGAAACCGACGGCATCGCGCAGAGCCGTGTCCTTGTATCAATCCACAGTGTACGACAATAATCGATCACGCACGCGATGCTTTCCCTCAGCGTCAACTTGAAGCTGCCAGCGCACGGGACCCCATCATCGCCCGAAAAACACGCCTCAGCGCGTGGAGCGTGTTTTTCGGGCGATGATGGGGGGGCTTGCAGCGGAGCCCCCCCCCCGACGCAACGAGGCCGGGGATGCTCCCCGGCCTCATCGAAAGGAATACCGACAGTACCGCTTGGCTGAAAGCCTACTAGCCCACCGCTCACACGATGTTCGTAGCAATACCTCACGAGACTGTTTACTTGGCGAAGATAGTCTTTATTCGTTCGTATTGCGTTTTTTTTTATCAACTGTCGGACAACGCCGATTGTACGCTCTTTTGTTCGGTTTGCGAACCCTCAGAAGCGTTTTTGTGCAGGTGAACAACCAAATCGTTGCCAATCGTCACCGCGTTGTCACGCCTCCGTTTCTGGTCGGCTACGCAAACTTCCCGGCCGCAAGGTCACGCCCGAGCAGGTACCCGAACGTGAGGCAGTTGATGCCGTAGCTGTTGCCCGGTATAGCGAAGTTGTACGTGTTGGCGTACATATCGCCCACCATAGCGCCGACGTTGAACAAGCCGGGGATGGGCTGGTCGTTCTCGTCGCACACCTCCATGTCCTTGCTCGTTCGCAGACCGCCCATAACAGTCATGAACATCGCGTAGTTCTGCGCCGCGTAGAAGGGGCCCGCCTCGTCTATCTTCACGAGGAAGTCGGGATTCTTGTAGAAGTCCTCGTCCACGCCCTTGTCGCACAGCTCGTTGTAGCGCGCGACCACCTCTTTGAGCTTCGCAGCGTCCAAGCCCAACTGCTTAGCCAGATCGTCCAACGTGTCGGCCTTGAAGTACGCTCCCGTCTCCACACCTGCGTCCCACATGGCCACCAACTCGTCGGGAGTAAGCGGGGGCAAGGTGTAATCCATGCCGAACGAATACCACTCGTGCCCCTTGTCCAGGATGGCTTGCGGATAATTCGCCGTCCAGATGCCATACGCTACGTTGCCCGGCTGAGACAACAGGTGATTCGAGCTGTAAGGCGCCGAAATATCCTCGCGCTGGTAACGCTCGGTGTTCATGTTCACATTCAAACCCATGTGGAAGCCGCACGGCTCGTGGCTGCCGCCCCAGGCGCCCTGCATCATGGGCGCGTTCGGATACGCATGCTGCCACGCCGCACCAACCCACAGGCCCATCTTCTGACCGTCGCCGCCGTAGATGCCGGTGAGGTTGAAGCTGGTGTTGTAGTCGATCTCTCCCTGCTCGTAACCCACTAGCGGCAGCACCATCGGGCAGTACGCGGCCAGCATCTCCTTGTCGTTGGAGAAGTCGCCCGTGGCCAGCACCACAGCCTGCTTCGCGACGAACTTCACATAGCTGCCGTCGGCCATCTTCGAAGCGATAACGCCCGTCACGCGGCCCTTGTTGTCGTCCTCCCGGATGAGCTGCTCGGCCTTCGTGTCGTAGATAATCTCCACGCCCAGCTTCTGCGCCTTTGCTTCGAGCGCCTCCACGGCGCCCTGCTGGCCCGTCGACACCATGGCGCTGTTGCCCTCGGTGGAGAAGGCGTGCGCGTAGTTCGGCCCCAGGTCGAACGTGTTGTCGCGCTCCATGATGACCTGCAGGCCGCTCTCGCGGGCGATGTCGATCATCCAGTTCATAGCCTCTTCGGACTCGTTATAGCCGCGCATCCACTTCTGCTGGTCGACGGCGAACGAGGCGGCACGCATCTCGTGATAGTAGAACGGCACTGGATCGAACGGCTCGATGCCCAGCTCTTCCATCACCTTCGAGTTCTTCGCGTAGTTCGAGCCGCCGCGAGAGATAGGAGCGCTGGCCGCCGAGAACAGCGTCACCTTCGCGCCCTGCTCGGCCGCCGACACAGCCGTGGTGAAGCCGGACATGCCGCCGCCCACCACGATGATGTCGTTCTCCACCGTCTCGGTGATCTGATCATCGGGAACGGGCTCAGGCGGAATCATGAACGACCACTTCGGCATGCCGTCGGTCAGCTTGAGCACCGCGTCGGACGAGTTGATCGCGCCGTCCATTGCGGGCGATGCAGCCTTCGCCTCGTCGGTCGCGCCGCCGCTGGGCGTGCAGCCCACGATGCCCGCTGCCGCTGCTCCGGCCGCACCCACCGCTCCGAACTTCAGAAAATCACGACGCGAGAATCTTTGTTGCTTTCCCATGATGTGCTCCCTCCTGGTTAGATACCTGCCCCTTGCAGGCATCCCCATCTTACGTACCGAGCCGCATCGCAAGAAAGCAGCTTCGAGTTGCCCACCCGCAACTGTTTTCTGCTTGCGCTCCGATCATGATCGGAGGTATCAAGAAGGCGTCGGCATGCGCTATGCTGGGAGCCGACACGAAACGGCTTCTGGGAGGGGACCGTGGATATTCGGCAACTGGATTACTTCATCGTCGTGGCACAGCTGGGGAGTTTCACCAAGGCGGCCGACGAGCTTTTTCTGTCGCGCCAGGCGCTCAGCAAGGCCGTGCGCAACCTTGAGCACGAACTGGGGCAACCGCTACTGGCGAATCGCGACAACCATCTGGAGCTGACGGATGCCGGGCGCACGCTGCTCGACGATGCCGCTCCGGTTGTGGAAGCTTTCAAACAGCTGGAGCGCCGCCACGTCGGCTGCGTCGGCGCCCCTGCGCTGCGCCGGACGCTTTCGGTGGCCATGGCGCACGGCACGGCGCTCTCCATGCCTGATCGAGCCATCGACGCATTTCGGGAAGAGCATCCCGACATCGTGTTGTCGGTGGAGGAGGTGACCACGGAAACAGCCATCGACATGGTGCGCACGGGCGAATCCGACATCAGCCTCGTGGGATCGGCTCCGCAGTACCTCGAGGAATTCGACCCCATGCTGGTGGTGGAGACGGGCGTGTACGCGTTCGTCCCCGAAGACAACCCGCTCTCCGCGCGCAAAGAGCTGGAGCTGAGCGACCTCGACGGGCAGCCGTTCGTGACGTTCGGCAAGCGAAACCACCTGCACCGCTACTTCGTCGAGGCGTGCGAGGCGGCAGGCGCGCATCCAGATATCCTCATGACCACGTCCGACGCCGAACTACTCATCCGAAGCGCCACGCAACAGCATGCGCTGTATTTCGGGTTTCCACCCCACGTGCTCAACGACCCGAAGGAGGGGCGAGCACTCGTGCGCATCGCCGTGCCGCATGCCAGTGCGTTCGGTACCTACGGCATAAAACGCAAAGGAGCGCCACTCTCGTCGTCGGCACGGCTTTTCTGGCAGTACCTGGGTTCGCTGTAAACGAAAAAACGCCCCCGCATGGGCGGGGGCGCGATAGCTCGGAGATGCTTGCGACCTATTCCGCAGCAGCCAGCGGGGACGGCACGGAGTACACGCGGGCGGCGTTCTCCTGATCGAGGTCGTACAAGGCCTTCGCATCGGAGCCGAACAGCTTCATGCGGGTGATCATCTTGTCGGCGTTGTCCTCTTCCTCCTGCTGCTCCTCGATGAACCAGTCGAGGAACTTCATGGTGCGGTAGTCCTTCACCTCGGCAGCGGCGGCGTAGATGTCGTTGATGAGGCTGGTCACGTACTTCTCGTGCTCGAGCGCGGCCTCCAACGGCTCCAGGAACGTGGTGAATTCCTTGTCGGGCTGATCGATGGCCAGCAGCTTCACCTTGCAACCGTTCTCGTGCAGGTAGTTGCGGAAGATAAGAGCATGGTCGCGTTCTTCCTTGGCCTGGATCTCGTACCAGTTGGCAAAGCCCTCGAGACCCTCCTCCTCGTAGTAGTCGGCGAAGGACAGATACAGATACGAAGAGTACAGCTCCTTGTTGATCTGATCGTTCAGCAATTCGTACACGCGTGCGTCCATGAGCATCTCCTTCTTGGGTCGTACGGGGGTGTAAACAGGTTGGGCACCCCGTTTCATCTGCGTATATGATAAACCTCATAAGGCTTTCCGACGAGGTTCGCGCGCACGCTCGCGCCAAATCAACACAGCGGCCAACCGGATGCCAGATGCTTATTCGACCTCTTCGGCCAAGTCGAGCAGCTCGCCCTCTTCGCTCGCCCTCCGCGCGGGTTCGCCCGCCGCATGGAGCCGCCCTATGGCCGCCACCACCTCGCTCAGCACTACAGCCACGATGTAGATCGATAGGACGCTCGACCACAGCAACTGGGCGTGAGCGCCGGACAGCTGAAATACGGTCATGCCGACCACCACGCTGGCCGCACAGCTTGCGCAAAACGCAGCGAACACTTTGGAGAATCCCACGTCGGAGCTCTTCGCCATCCACAACAGAACCACGAGACCCAGCACGTTCATCAACGCCACGCCCAAATAGGAGATGGTGGAGAACAGCATCAGCCCCGATAAGGCGCCGGTAACGTTGGCGATCGGGCACACAAGCATGAGAGCCGCCGCAACGGGAAGCGCTATACGGTAGAACGCTTGAAGAATGCCGCCTCGCGCGCGGTACGCGTGCGCAACTACCCACCATACCACTATGGCTAGCAGCAGATACGCCATCGGCTTGTACGCGACGTCCCCGGACTCGACACCGATCCGATCGGACCATAGCGTCAAACCGATCGTGAAGAAGTTGAACATGAGACCGGCAACCGCCGCCCATCCCTTCTGCATGACTTCGCGCATGGTTTCGAGCGGCTTTACCGCGACGACGCTGCGCAAGCCGGCCTTGATTTCGTCGGCCTGCACGATCTGGCTCGCCAGCAAGGGCAGCGCCCCGCACGATACCAAGACGAGCATTCCAAGGCAGAACAGAAACGGCGTGCCGGCATGCGACACCACGAACCACCAGCACGAGGCCGCCAAGAATGCCAGCATCGTGTTGAGCAGTGCCCCTTGGTAGGAAAACAGACGATAGTAGCGACCCCATTGACGCAGCAGGCAGGTCAGGCCGAAGCCCAGGAACAAACCAGCGCCCGCAGCGCTCACCGGAGTAGGCAAAACCTGGTAGAGCAACGCGCACAGTACGCCCGCGATCGATGCGAGCAGCCCTACGCCGATGGACCAGCGTCGCTTCTCGCCGTCGTGCGCTGAAACGAACACGACGACGCACAACGCCACAACGCCCACAAGGAAAGAATGGATGAACAGATCCGCCGCGCCTTCGAGCGCATAGGCGCCCAGCAGCAGATTATCGGCATGCAGGCATAGCGCGAATCCGGCAAGAACGCAGGACAGCGCCAAGCCCATGGGCGACCACTCGCGAGCATATTTCGTGATACCGTTGATCAGATTACCTTTCCATGAAGCGATCTATTATAGTGCAAAAGCACGTAAACGCAGGTAACAGATACCAGATCGGCCGCGTGAGAAGTCCTTGATCCCAGCGTTGCGCAGCAGAAACGCTCGGCAGCCCGCAAACGCACGCGCGCCGCCCCGGAGGAGCGGCGCGCGGAACATCAGGCTGGGCGATGCCCGTTACAACATGGGCACCACCATGGTCAGCGGCAGAGCCGCGACCACCACCAGGTAGCGCAGCAGGAAGCCGCCCACCAGCACGCCCGCGTCGGACGCGGCGCTGATCCAGTGAGCTTTGCGGCTCTCCTCGAACTCCTTCGGGCTGAAGAACAGAAGCCACGTCTCCAGCGCCGTGGGCAGCACGAGGCCGATGAGCACGAGCCCGATCCAGAACAGCGGCGCGTATCCGCCGACCAGCAGCGACATCACCGAGTTCCAGCCGGCCGTGGAATTCGTGCACGTGATGAACATGAGCGCAGCGATCAGCACAAGCTCGATGACGGGCAGGCAGAAGTGGAACTTCTTGAGCACGCCCACGCGGTTGAACTCGTCAGCATGCCTGAAGATGCCGATGAGCAGCACCGACGCCGCGCCGGTAGACATGGCCGACACGAGGAACAAGATAGGCAGCAGCGCGTTGTTCCACAGCGGGAACGTCTTGCACACGCCCAGCAGGGCGCCCGTGTACATGGCCACGGCCACGCCGAACACCACGCCGGCGATGTCGAGCCACACCGGCACGCGCTTCTTCACGAAGTCGAGGACCACCACGACCAGCGATATCACCGTGAAGCCGCCGAGGAACACGACGCCCCAGGTCATGACCGATCCGAAGTTTGTCAGCAGCAGGGCGAAGCGCAGCGGGTTCATGAGGCCCGCCTTCGCATCGAACATCAGCAAGCACAGGCCGATGATCACCACGATAGGCGCCACCAGATGCCCGATCTTGCGCATCGACACGGCCTCGGGATGCCGCCACCCCAGAAAAGCCGAGGTCACGAACGCGCCGCCGCCGAGACCGGCGAGGAACAGATACCATGCGATGATGGCACCCCAAATAGGTTCAAACGTCATCGTTCATCACCTCACGTAAAATACTTTGGACTTGGTCAGGTCGCCTGCGATAGGCTGCGCGTTCGTCGCGACGATCTCCTTCGAGATGTCGCTGTCCGGGTCGTCCAGATCGCCGAACATACGCGCCCCCGTCAGGCAAGCCTCCACGCACGAGCACATCTTCGTGCCCGTCGTCTCGGCCGACACCGTGCAGAAGCGGCACTTGTCCACCGCGCCCGTCTCCTCGTTGCGCACGCGCACCTGGTAGGGGCACGCCGCCATGCAGTACAAACAGCCGATGCAGCGGCCGTGGTCCACGCCCACGATGCCGTCCGCGCCGATATAGGCGGCGCCGGTGGGGCACACCGCCACGCAGGGGGCGTCCTCGCAGTGCATGCACTGCAAAGGCACCGTCTCCACGCGCACGTTGGGATACGTTCCCACCTCGTGCTCCTCGTAACGGATGAAGTCCTCGGTGGGCAACAGGTTGTTCTGGCGCTGGCAGGCCACGCGGCAGGCGTAGCAGCCGATGCACTTCTTCGTGTTGATGAGCATTCCGTAGCGAGCCATTACGCACCTGCCTTCTTAACGTTGACGACCGTCTCCTGCGTGCAGGCCGACCCGTAGCCCGGCTCCATGCGGAAGGGAACGTAGTCCATCTGGCGCAGGCCCACCTCGTAGGCGGTGTGCTGGTCGGGCGACGAGCAACCGTAGTGGCTGGGCATGTACAACGCCGTCGGGTTGATGCGCTGCGTGACCTTCACGCGCACGCGACCCGTGTGCTGGCCGTTGGACACCTCCACCTCGTCGCCGTCGGCGATGCCGCGGCGGGCAGCCGTGTCGGCGTTCATCCACACGCGCGTGAGGTCGTAGTCCTTCGTGATCTGCATGAGGTCCTCGATGTTGGCCGTCTGGGTGTGGCTGTGGATGGCCTGCTTGCCGCCGATCAAGCGCAGCTCGTCGCCCATGGGCATGACAGCCGGTTCGACCCACACCGGATAGGGCGACAGCCCCGCCTTCTCGCACGCCTCGCTGGCGAACTGCACCTTCTCGGTGGGCGTCTTCCACTTCGGCGTGGAGCCGTAGGAGAACTCCTTTTCGGGGAAGTGCGCCGTGCCCGTCTTCTTCAGCGCTTCCAGCGACAGCCCCACGGTTTGGAGCTGAGCGTCGGCCAGCTCGTCCACGCTGAACTGGAAGTACTCGCCCACGCCGCACGCCTCGGCCAGCTCGGAGAAGATCTGGTCCACCGGACGCGTGTTGGGATGCACCTTCTCCAGCACCTGGTCGCGCAGCGCGACAGCCGGCACCTTGCCACCGATGAACTCCGGCAGCTCGAGGCGCTCGAGGTAGCTGGTATCGGGCAGCACGTAGTCGGCCAGCAGGGCCGTTTCGGACATCTGCACGTCCACGACCACTATGAGGTCCAGCTGCGACAGCGCGTCAGCCAAGTACGCCGTGTTCGAATAACCGGCGGCCATGTTCGAGTTGTAGAAGAACATGCCCTTGATGTCGCCGTTCTTGGCCTGCTCGGCGGCGAAGAGGTTCGTGCCCATGCTGGTCAGCGCCAGCGGGTACTCCTCGGTGCCGGCGATCTTGTTCTCGGGCTTCGGCACGCTGGGGAACTTCTCCTTGTCCACATCGCCCGCAGACACGCTGGGCGTGAAGATGGCGCCGCCCTCCTGGTTCCAGCAGCCCAGCAGCGTGTTGAACAGGCATACTGCGCGCGCCGTCTCGCCGGAGTTCGCGTACGAGCAGCCGAACGCGCCGCGCCAGCTGGGCTCGATGGACGCCGCGGGGGCCGCTTCGGCGAACTCCACAGCCAAACGCGCGATAGTGGTTGCGGGGATGCCGGTGATCTTCTCGGCCCATTCGGGCGTGCAGTCGGCCAGCGACGCGGCCCAATCCTCGAAACCCACCGCGTTATCGGCCACATACTGCTTGTCGTACAGGCCGCGCGTCACCAGCACGTTCGACATGGCCAGCAGGAAGGCCAAGTCGGTACCGGGGTTGATGGGCACCCATTCGTCGGCGAACGCGATGGAGTTGTTGCAGCGCGGATCCACCAGCACGATATGCGCGCCGTTTTCGTGGGCGCGCTGCAGCTCTGCCACCGAACTGGGGCGAATGGCGTCGGCGTAGCTGCGGCCGATGAACATCGTCATCTTGGAGTTCTCCATGTCGGACGCATAGCTGGCCGCGCCGATGGCCTGGGTGAAGCCGCTTTCCTTCGACAGATTGCAGGCAGCGCCGTGCGTGTACACGTTCGCCGAGCCCAGCGCGTTCATGAAGCGCTTCGTGTAGTACTTGCCCGACGGACGCGGATCCTGCACCATGGCAAGCGCCTGCGGCCCCTTGTCGGCGATGATGGCCTTCACCTTCTCGGCGATCTCGCTGTAGGCCTGATCCCACGAGATGGCCTCGAATGCGCCCTTGTCGTTCTTCTTGAGCGGATCGGTGAGGCGGTCCTTCGAATAGGCGATCTGGGAATAGCCGTAGCCACGGGCGCAGAGCTTGCCCTGGGCGTACGGATGGTCCTCGTCGCCGATAAGCTTCGTCAGGCGCCCGTCGACGACGTACGCCGTGAAACCGCATTTGCTCGAGCAGGCGTTGCACAGCGAATGGACGGTCTTGGTTTCTCCCCCTTGGGCCCCGTCATCAGCGTGCGCCTGCTCCCAAGCGTCGAAGCTCACATAGCCGGCCGCCGCCGTGAGCGCGACCGCTCCGGCGCTGCCAGCCAGGAAGCTCCGCCTGGTTATAGCGTGTTCTGACATAGCTGCTTCCTCTCTTATATGCATGCATGTAAACGATTGCGTTCGGCACGCGCATCCGCGTCGATCCCTTGCTCGCCAGCACCCGACGTCAACGCCAGATGCTCCCGCATGCCCACGAGCACGTCGACCAGCCCGATGTAGAACCGGGCGTCGTCGGCAAGCTCCAGCAGGCGCATGCGATACGCGGTGAGCCACGAGAACCGCTCCAAAACGAATTGGCGGGCGGCATCTCGCATCCCCGACCGCAGCAGCACGGCTGCAAGGTCGAGCTCGAGCGCAAGATGATCCGGGCACGCCGAAAATTCCGGCGGCACCCGCATGCCCATGCGCTCCACGAGATCGCGCATATAGCGCGCCGAATCTCCCTGGTACATGCCCTCGGCTTTCGAGAACGGAGACGGCAGCGACCCGTTCGACCACGTCGTGTACAACGACTCTGCCGGCACTGCCGATTCCGGCAGCCCTCCCGTGAAGTGGCGTGCGGCGAACAGCCGCTTCTCGTCGTACGTCGGCGGCGTGAACAGCGCCTTCACCTCGCCGGCGGAAAGGAACTCCTGAAGCGGGCAGCGGCTGCGGACGCGGGCTATCGGGCTGGTCGGCTCGCCGAGCGCGTCGTCGTCCTGCAAGCCGCGCCGAGCGGCGTCAAGAAAATCCGACCAGAGCGGGCCGTCTATCAGCTGCTTCCACTCGTCTTGCCCGACGGGCGCGAAACACATCGACAGCACCGTGAACATCTCGTCGTATTCCATGGCTTTTGCCTCCTTTCCGCATCTCTTCGGATCGGCCGCGCTTTCAGCGGGCCGAAACCGGACATGTCCAGCGATCACGCCTACGCTTGCACGAGGGTCGTCGTCCTCACGACGCCCTGGTCGATGACCTTCTGCGCGATATCCTCCCAATCGATGAACTTGATGGCGCCGTTCGGGCACTGCTCGGCGCAGCGTCCGCACGAAATGCACTTCGTGGATACGCCGGTCTCGCTGTCGACGCGCGGCATGTTCCACGGGCACGCCTGGCTGCACATGCCGCAGCCGATGCACTTCTTCGTGTCCACCGTGCGCGCACCGGACTCTTCGTCGGCGTAGATCGCGTGGACCGGGCAGTAGTTCATGCATGCCGGGTCGGCGCACTGCTTGCAGTGCTCGACAGTGAACTCGCAGTTATCGTAGATGCCGTCCTTAGTATCGACGCTGGCACCGAAGTTGTAGTTCGGCCACACGCGCACGCGGGCTATGTGCTGGCACACGCGACCGTCGTTCTTCAGCGTGCACATCATCTCGCATCGCTGGCAGCCCGAGCAGCGGGCACGGTCGGTCACGATCATCTTCGTGGGCGTGGTGCGTATCTCGATGCGCCCCGAAGCGATCGAGGCCGACGTGACGCCCCACGACGCCAGCACGCCGCCGACCACGAGGCCGGCAACGCCGCAGCCGGCCATTGCCAGCACCGTGCGGCGCGTAAAGGTTTTCTGCTTGGGCTCCTCTTCGGGCCCGGCGCTCTGAGGCGCGGGCGCGGATGCGTTCGTCTCCGGCGCAGCGGCCGGGAAGCTCGTATCCTCGGAGGTGTTCTGGTTCAGATTGGAATCTGACATAGCCTAGTGCTCCCTCCCTCACATAGGTACGGTGAGTGTCGTTTTCCTCGTCCCGTCGTCGCGCGAGTGTTCGATGCCCCTTTTAGGGGAACCGCCCCGAATGGAACGTTCGCGGCGACGGCTTGCGCTCGATATCGCTCCGCGCGCAGCCCCACACAACGCACGAAAGTATAGGATGGCCCCGTGCACGGCCCCTCCCCTCTTTGAGGTACTTTTTACCGCTGATCGGCTAGTTCCTCAAAATACCCTCAAAGAGGGGATGCCTCGTCCGCCTCTGTCGGCATACTGGCGAACGACGATTGTTGTCAGCACTCGCATCGCCCACGCAGGTTCCCACACAACACCGAACCTCAGTAATCTATCCAAGATTTGGAGATGCAACATGGCTGACGAAACATCGTATGGATGGGCCGGTAAGATCCTCCGCGTCAATCTGAGCACGGGCTCGATCACGACGCAGCCGACCGACCCCTACAAGGAGTACATCGGCGGCATGGGCTTGGCCAACAAGATCATGTACGACGAAGTGCCCGCCGGCACCGACCCCTTCTCCCCCGAGAACAAGCTCATCTTCGCCGTAGGACCGCTGACGGCTTCCGGCGTGCCCCTGGCCGGCCGCACCACCATCTGCTCGCTGTCCACGTTCACGAAGGACCACCTCGTGGTGGACGCCCACTGCGGCGGCATGATCGGCGCGAAGATCAAGCTGGCCGGCTGGGACGCCGTGGTTCTGGAGGGTGCATCCGACCACCCCGTATACCTGAACATCGTCGACGACAAGGTGGAGATCAAGGACGCCGGCTTCGTGTGGGGCATGGGCACCCGTGAGACCACCGAGATGCTGTGCCGCAAGGAAGGCGTCGAGGCGTGCGTGGCCGCCATCGGCCCCGCCGGCGAGAACCTGCTTCCGTACGCGTGCATCATCAACGCGCGCAACCACTCCGCCGGCGCCGGCACGGGCTCGGTGATGGGATCGAAGAACGTCAAGGCGCTGGTGGTGCAGGGCAACGGCAGCGTGAACGTGAAGGACCCGCAAGCCGTAGCCGACCTGTCCGACTACATGCTGCGCGAGGTCATCGGCTCCAACAACAACCACGTGGTTCCGCAGACGCAGCAGGAATGGGCCGAATTCTACGACAAGGGATCCCGCTGGTCCGCCCGTAGCGGTCTGACCTGGGGTATGGCCGAAGACGGACCCATCGACACGGGCGAGCCGAAGCCGGGCGAGCTGAACACGGTGGGCTATCGCTGCATGAAGTCGGTGTACGACCTGGGCGAGGTGGCCGAGAAGTACACCATCAAGATGGACGGCTGCCACGGCTGCCCCATCCACTGCTACTCCGACCTGCGCACCGAGCGCACCGGAGAACTGGGCGGCAAGACCACGTCGGGAAACACCTGCGCGGCCAACTTCCCGTTCAAGTACATGGAGGGCATCCTCAAGACGGGCATCGCCGAGGACAGCGAGTCGGGCATTGTATGGAACACGCTGATCGGCACCACCATTGACGAGCTGGGACTGTGGTGCAACTACGCGCAGCTGTGGCGCGACCTGGCGCACTGCATCAAGGCTGGCGTGTTCGACCGCGTACTTCCCGAAGAGGAGAAGGCGAAGTACGACTGGCAGCGCATCTACAACGACGACCCCACCATCATGGTGGAGCTGCTGAACGACATCGCCCAGAACGACTCCGAGATCGCCCACATCGCCTACGGCCCGTACCACTGGACCGAGCGCTGGGATGACAAGGGCTGGTTCGATCAGCAGCCCAGCCAGCTGATCAACTACCGCGGCTGGCCCGTGCACCACGCCATCGAGTGCTTCGGCCAGGTAGGCGGCGTGTACAACATGATGTTCAACCGCGACGATATGATCCACTCCGCCGTGAATTTCCAGGGCTGCGGCCTGCCTTTCGAGCTGAAGCAGGAAATCGCCGAAGAGGTGTGGGGCGGCAAGGACGCCATCGACCAGAACAAGAACTACACGCCCATGAACGAACGCAAGGCGAACTTCGCCTGGTGGAGCGTGGTCACCGACGTGCTGCACGACTCGCTGACGCTGTGCAACTGGACGTGGCCCATGACCATGAGCCCCACGAAGGCGCGCAACTACCGCGGCGACCTGGACCTAGAGGCCAAGTTCTTCAAGGCCGTCACCGGCGAGGACGTGACCACCGACGACCTGTACCAGGCCGGCGCCAGAATCATGACGCTGCAGCGCGCCAACACCGTGCGCGGCATGACGAAGGAAGACGGCACCAGGGGCGAGAACGACATGCGCAACGTCCATGATGTGATGTGCGCCTGGACGTTCGATATCGACCCGGACAAGAAGCCCTTCACCGAGGGCACCATCAAGATGGACCGCGACGACTTCCAAACCGCCCTGGGCATGGTGTACGACACGTTCGGCTGGGATCACGAGAAGGGCTGCCCGACGGCCGCCTGCCTCGACCAGTACGGCATGGCCGACGTTAAGGAAGAGCTGGACAGCCTGGGTCTGCTGCCGTAGAGCAATCCTCCGCAGGGCCGCAACCCCTCCGCGGCTTTCGCCCCCCTACCAGAACGCCCCCGGATGCAGCATCCGGGGGCGTTCTCGATTGAGCGGGAAAGGCGGCCGAAGAATACGACGACAGCCCTACGCTTCGGCCATCTTCAACTCCACTCTCGTGGATCTCAAAGAACAGTGCTCGCAGATCATGCAGGGGACGCTCAGGGAGTTGCAGGGGACGACCGCGTCAAGCTCTTCGAGGGAGGCCCCTTGGCGAACGAGATAATCGCCGATGAGGGCACGGACGGCCTCGATGGCGAAATGGATAGTGTACACCTTGTCCACGGGAACCCCGTCGAGCGCCGTCTTCACGTCGTCGGTCGTGATGGCCAGCGCCTCGTCGAACGTACATCCTTCGAGCATGGAGCACACCACGCTGGCGCACCCCGTGACGGCCAGGCAGCCGCGCGTCTTGAAGCCGGCGCGCACGAACGTCCGCGTGTCGTGGTCGATCACGGCGAACAGGCGCAGCGCCACCTCTCCGCGCTTCGACTTGCCCACCATGCTCTGGGCGTTGAACCCTTCGGGGGCGCCGCCGTTGCGGAAGTTCGCAACCACGGACAGCAGCGTGTCGGAGTAGCCCGTCACGCCGTCCTCGATCTCGGTTTGGTACACGTCGGCCGTGCGCAGCACATGGCGGTCCTGCACCTCGCGGTACACGTTGCGCGCTTCGTCTTCCATGGAGAACCTCTCTTTCTAGCAAGATCCTGCAACTCCGCGCCTGCAGCGCTTCGCTCAGGACGACTAATGCAAGTACGCCGAACGGGCGCGATAGCGTTTACAGAAACATGTCGCGCTCGACGGAGTTCCACTCTGCGAGCGACTTGGCGTAGGCGGGCGTCAGGTACTCGGTGGAGAAGTAGTACACGTCGCCGTTCGACGCAGCGACGGTATCGAGGTCCGGATAGGCGCCGCTGTCGCGCACGGTGCGCCACAACTCGTCGATTTCATCGGCCGACAGGTTGAACGGCTCGTTGGACAGCGACGACGCCTCCATGGGGCGCGGGTACTTCCGCGATTCGTCGCGCACGCACTCCACAAACGTGAGCACGCGATCGTCCTCGCTGGCGAGGAACGACCACCGCGCGTACGCATCGGTCATGCGCTCGGTGGAGTACAGATAGTAGCTGTGCTTGCCGACGAGCGCAACGATATCGTCGCAGGGAACGCACGGGGGATCGGCCAGGGTTTCGGCATCCTGTGAGCTATCGCGCCGCTCGGGATCCTTCGACTCCGCGCCTTCGGCGCTGCGCTCAGGATGACGGAGCTCCTCTGAGGCTTCGGAGCTGCGCTCGGGCTGGCGTGGCTCTTCTGCGCCCTTCGCCGTCGCAGCGCCTTCCGACTCGGGCTCCTCCTCCGTGCGCAGAATGCGGGGAACGCCCACCGCACGGGTCGCCGTGCGAACGGGGGTCGCGGAAGCCGCAACGACGCGCGCGTCGCGCTCAGCCCTGCGATCCTCAAGGTACTCGTACACGAACATCTCCCAGTCTTCGGCCGAGAAATGCGCCGGCACGAGGCCCGCCTTCAACCACTGCGCCGGCTGAACAAGCTTGGCATCCGCAGACTGCGCGCGCACGTCATCGAATACCGCCGTCAGAAACAGACGCTCGACCTCTTCGTCGCTCAATTGCGCCTCGGCAACTTCCCCCTCGCGACTATCGGCAGCCGTTTCGGCAACACGCTCCCATGCGGGCATCGCTATTGGCGCGCTGACGCTTTCCGCTTCGTCGGGAACCTTCAAACCGAGCGATTCGATATCTTCTCCTTGTTCAGCCATTGCCCGGATCACTTCGTCTCGAATTCGCTGAGCTTCTAAGTCAACCACCGCATCGCTCCTTTCCCCTGCGTTGTTTTTCGTATGGTATGATGACCCACGGCGCGCATCCGCCATCCCCTCTTTGAGGATAAATCGAGGTGAATGGAGGACGCGTCCGCGTCGACTACGTACCAAGCACGGGGAGGGAGTGTACGGTTGGGCGCACGCACGACAACAGCACCGACTCCAACAGGCGCCGAGCAAAACCAGGCCCGCAACGGACTCGAGGGAGCGGCACATCGCTTCGCGCCGCTCTGGCCGCTTATCCTTGGTCTGGCTTTCGGGCGGGCCGGACTGATCGTCGCCAGCTATGGAAGCTACACCAGCACCGACGAAGGTATTTTCACCGACGGCGCCATGCTGGTGGCATTAGTCGTCTTGGCTTTGTTCCTGGTCTTCATCGTCCTCAGCAAACGAACGATCAGCAAGCACGTCACCAACGTGATCATGCGCACATGCGTCGCACTGGAAGCGTTTGTGCTGATGGCTCTCGCCGTATTCGACCTTTTCGGCATCGGCGACGAAATCGAGCGCTTCGCGCTGAGCTCGCTGTGCACCCTCGTGTCGTCAGGCGCCATCTATTATTGGCTGCGCCGCGCCCGCGGAACGAGCACGACCACGGCTGCCGTCTTCGTGTTCGCCGCGCTCATCATCAGCGAAGTGGAGATTTATCTGTGCACGCTGCTGCCCGTATTCGCGGGAAACTTCGTTGCCGCCGCGCTCGTGCTGCTGCAATACCCCTGCATAATATGGGCGCGCAGGCAACGCCAACCGCATGACATCGTCTCGCCAACGCAGGCCAACGATTACTTCGGATTCTCAAAAACCATGTTGCAAAGCAAGCAGTTCCTCACTGCCACTGCACTGGGCATCGGATGCCTGTCTATCGTAATCGGCTTGCTGCGCGGCTACCCCGACGGCACCTCCATCGCGTTCACGCCCGCTACGCGCATCGCGTACGCTGCGCTGACCATCGGCGTGAGCGTCGCGTTGATCGTATTGGTGCTGAAGTGGCGAGAACGCGTCATGACCGTAGGGATTTTCGTGATCATGGAACTGCTGGCCTGCTTCGCGCTGATCGCCTATGCCGGATTTCCCGACATGCTGGACATCGGAGCGGTATTCACCACCACGCTCAACGCGCTCATGGTGGGATTCACCTGGTACGTCATCATCGCGTTCATGAGCTACGGATGGCGCGACCCGTACTATTACGCCATCGCAGGATGGCTGGTGTGGCTAGGCTGCCGCGCCGTAGCGCGTATCGCGTTGCTGGCGGCTCACGAGCTGTTCTCCAACGACATGCTCATGAGCGCCGCGATGGGCACCATGGTGGTCCTCTCCACGCAATTGGTGTTCGTGCAATTCCTCAATATCACGCGTCGCAACGCCGAGGAACAAGAGGAGCAGAGCGCACGACGACAGAGCATGCTCAAGATCATGGGACTCGACGAACACGAAAGCCTTGCGGACATGCGACAGGCCTCCATGAAGCACAACGCCGAAGAGATGGGCAAGCAGTTCCTGTTGTCCGATCGGGAGATCGAGGTGATGGCGCTGTATGCGCTCGGCTACACGCAGAAGCGCGTGGCCGAAGAGCTGTTCATCACGCAGGGCACGGCGCATGCCCACATCAAGCGAATCTACGCTAAAACCGGCTTGCACTCCCGTCAGGAGATCCTCGACTATCTTGAACAGTACGCGTCGTAGAATAGGATGCCGGCGCTCGCCGCGCATACGGCATGCGTCGGCAGACGAAGAGACGAAAGAAGACCCTGGGGGAACGGGATGCCGAATCTCATCGACATAGCGCAACGCCTGGCCGAGCGACCGATGGTGGCGCTGCTGCATGAAGAGCGCTGTCTGCCGGAGCGCGATCTGGGCTCCACCTGCACGCGTTGTGCCGAAGCGTGCCCGGTCGACGCGATCGCCGTCGGGTTGGAGCGCGATACGGAGGCGTCGCCCGCCGCCGCATACGGGTCCGTGGCGAAAAACGGCCCGGCCGGACCGCGCATCGACGATGACGCGTGCGTGCGTTGCGGCCGATGCGTCACGGCGTGCCCCACCGCCGCGCTTTTGGCGATAGCACCGCTCGACGACGACGCGCTGTTGGAAGCGAGCGTGCGGGCGGGAGCCGCGGCGGCGAAGCGGGCGGCGGGTTTTGCAGCGGAAGAGGCCGAGGGTCAGGGAGATTCGATCGGGACGCGCGATGCGGAAGCCCAGGTCGAGGCCCCGCAAGCCGCAGTCGCTCCCGCTTGCGCTGGATTCGCGTGCGAGCGCGCTGTGCGCGCAGGCCACATCGATGCCGAGCGCACGGTCGCCCTTCCCTGCCTGGCGTGGGTGGACGAAGCGCTCATCGTGCACATGGCGCGCGCGGGCGCGCGGCGCATCCTGCTGCTGACGGCTCCGTGCGCCTCGTGCGAGCACGCCAAAGCCGTCGTCGACTTGCCGAAAACGGTGCGCTCGGCTCAGCGCATCCTCGACACGTGGCAGCTCGACGCCGCTGCGAGCATCGTCGAAACCGTCGACGATGTAGCCGCGTCCGAGGACGAGGACGCCGCTGGCGAAGTGTCGCGGCGCGGCCTGTTCTCGCAAGCGCGCTCGGCGCTGGTGGAAGCGGCCACCGATGCAGCGTCGGCGCAGATGGACGCGCTGACGGGCCGAAGCGCGACCGACGCCCCCGCGCCCGAGCCCGACCGCCGCCGCTGGCAGCTGCTGGACGACCTGCACGCCGCGGGCCTCCCGGCTGGCGATGCCGTCGTGCCGCGCGCGCTTGCGCCGCGCGTGGACATCGATCCCGAGCGCTGCTCGGGCTGCGCGCTATGCGCGGGCTTCTGCCTCACGAAGGCGCTGCGCAAGGCCGGCAAAGCGCCAGGCGGGCGCACCCTGCTGGAATTCGATGCCGCGCTCTGCCGCGATTGCGGCACCTGCACCGACACCTGCCGCTACGGCGCCATCTCCCGCGAGGAGACGCTCACCGTATCCGAGCTGTTCGCGCTCGAACCGCGCGCTATCGTCATACCCAAGCGCCGCGTGCTGCCCAGCCGCCGCTGACCGCGGACGATTCGCAACACCGCCCGCCTGCTACCATACCCCCTCATCAGAAAGGAACCGACACCACGATGCTCCACTTCGACAGCGACTACATGGAGGGTGCCCATCCCGCTATCCTCGAACGCCTGGCCGCCACCAACTTCGACCAGACTTCCGGCTACGGCACCGACGAGGTGTGCGCCGCCGCCCGCGAGCGCATCCGCGAAGCGTGCGCGTGCCCTCACGCGAGCGTGTACTTTCTGGTGGGAGGCACACAGGCCAACGCCGCCGCGGCCGACCAGATCCTGCGGCCCTGGGAGGGCATCGTGTCGGCGACCACCGGCCACATCACCGCGCACGAAGCCGGCGCGGTGGAGGCGTGCGGCCGCAAGACGCTGCCGCTGCCGCACGTCGACGGCAAGCTGGTGGCCGCCGACGTGCGCGCGCTGTGCGAGGCGTACTGGGGCGACGAGAACCGCGAGCACATCGTGGCACCGGGCGCCGTGTACATCTCGCACCCCACCGAGTACGGCACCGTGTACTCGCTGGCCGAGCTGGAGGCGTTGGCGCAGGTGTGCCGCGACTTCGACATGAGGCTGTTCATGGACGGGGCGCGCCTGGGCTACGGCCTGGCCGCCGTGGGCGCCGACGTCACGCTGGCCGACATCGCACGCTTGTGCGACGCGTTCTACATCGGCGGCACGAAGGTGGGCGCGTTCTGCGGCGAGGCCGTGGTGTTCACGAAGCCGGGGCTGGACGACCACTTCTTCACGCTCATGAAGAAGCGCGGGGCGCTGCTGGCGAAGGGCCGCTTTCTGGGTTTGCAGTTCGACGTGCTGTTCGGCCAGGAGGACGGCGAGCTGCGCTACCAGCGCATCGGGCGCCACGCCGTCGAGCTGGCGCAGCGCATCGCCGAGGGCTTCCGCGCGAAGGACTACGAGCTGGCCATCGACTCGCCGACGAACCAGCAGTTCGTCATCCTGGACGACGAGACGAAGGAGCGCCTGGCCGAACATGCGTCGTTCGGCTTCTGGGAGCGCACGCCCGACGGCCGCACCGTCGTCCGCTTCGCCACCAGCTGGGCCACCCGTCCCGAAAGCGTGAACGAGCTTCTGGCGCTGCTGTAACACGATAAAAGCCCCGGCTCGCTTTACAGCGAGCCGGGGCTTCGTTGCGTTCTTAGCACGAGCGCTCGTGCTACGGCTGCGGCACGAGCGGCGGGAACTGGGGCAGCTTCGGGGTTCCCATGCGCAGGCTCAGCTGCACCTCGCAGGGCTTGCAGGCCTGGCTCAACTCCACGTCGCTTTGCACCGACATGTACATATACGTATCGACGGCATCCCAACCCGTGATGCGCATGAGCAGGCGCTGCATCTCCTTCGAGACGTTCATCAGAGCCTCGTCGAACTCCTGCGCGCTGGCGTTCACGTACCACTTGCCGTGCGGGCCGAACGTCTCCAGCACGGGCCAGTTCAGCTCGAAGTCCTTCACCAGCGACACCTTCACCGTGATCTCGGCCGCGATCTCGATGCCCGTGCCGCACAGCTCGGCATCGCCCATGGTGGCGTGCACGTCGCCCATTTGCAGCAGCGCGCCCGGCACGCGCACGGGGAAGTACATACGCGTACCCTTCGTGATCAGCTTGTTGTCCAGGTTGCCACCGTGCGCGCCCACGAAGCCATCGATGACGTCCTCGCCGTCAGGCGCGGTGCCGATGACGCCGATCATCGGGTCGATGGGGAACTTCACGCCGTTGAAGTCGGCCATGCCGTCCTCGATGGGGATGATCTTGCTGCGGTAATCCGTCGTTTGGTACAGCGGTCCGCAGTGGTCGTCGGTGGCGATTACGCCATGATCGGCCACTTGCACGTCGTAGATATCCACCACCAGCACGTCGCCCGGCTCGGCGCCCTCGATGTACACGGGGCCGGCCGCCGGGTTCGTGAACCCGTACGAGAAGTTGAGATCCTTCATGGTGACATCCTCGTTGGGGATGCGCCCGGCGAAGCAATCCTGCGTCTTGAACAGCAGCACCTCGCCCGGTTGCGCGGTCGCGCACGGCGCGTTGTCCTTGGAAAACGCCAGAACCTGATCGGTGATAACCTGCATGAAGTCCTCCTTCTACGACAGCCCCAGCCACGTGGCGAACTTCGGCACGTAGCCCATGACGAATATGATGATGATAAGCGCCGGAATGCCGAACTTCAGCCACAATTTCGACCAAGCCGGGAATTTCACGCCCTTGCCCGTGTCGGCCTCAGCCAGGAAGTTGTCCCAGCCCCAACCGCCCTTCGTCACACAGAACAGCACGTAGAACAAGCTGCCCAGCGGCAGCAGGTTGTTCGACACGATGAAGTCCTCGATGGACTGGATGTCGCCGATGGCCGGAACCTGCACGCCCGCCAGCACGTTGAACCCAAGGGCGCACGGCAGGCTGAGCACCGTCACGATGATGGCCGTGCGGGCGACCGCCGTCTTGCGCGTCCAATTCCATTTGTCCATCGACCAGCTGATGAGGTTCTCGAACACCGCGATGATGGTGGACAGCGCGGCGAAGCTCATGAACACGAAGAACAGCGCGCCCCACAGCTGCCCCAGCGGCATCTGGTTGAACACGCTGGGCAGCGTGACGAACACGAGCCCCGGCCCGCTGCCCGGCTCCACCGCGAACGCGAAGCACGCCGGGAAGATGATGAGGCCCGCCACGAGCGCCACCGCGGTGTCCAAGCCGCAGATGCGCAGCGCCTCGCCGGTGAGCGATCGCTCCTTGCCGATGTAGCTGCCGAAGATTTCCATGGCCGAGATGCCCAGCGACAGGGTGAAGAACGCCTGGCCCATGGCCGCGTATACCGCGTCGCCGAACGTGGCCCATTGCTCGGCCGTCGTCGCGCCCGCGAACAGCTTGCCGAAGTCGGGGATGAGGTAGAACTTGAGACCCTCCAAGCCGCCCGGCAGCGTGACCGCGCGCACCACGAGCACGGCCATGATGCCCAACAGGCAGATCATCATCACCTTCGTGATGCGCTCGACGCCCTTCTGCAACCCCAGGCTGCACACGAGGAAGCCCAGCACGATGACCACGAGCATCCAGCCCACCAACTCGGTGGGGTTCGCCAGCATGTCGTTGAACACGGCGCCGACGCCCGCGCTGTCCAGGCCGTTGAACGCGCCCGTGCCCATCTTCACCACGAACGACAGCATCCAGCCGCCCACCGTGGTGTAGAACATCATGAGCACCATGCAGCCGATGTAGCCCCACCACGAGAACCAATGCCACTTTCGCGACGGCTGCAGCGTGTCGAACGCCGCCGCCGAGCTCTTCTGGCTGGCACGGCCCACGGCGAACTCCATCACCATGACGGGCAGGCCCAGGATGACGAGGAATACGAGGTACATCAGCACGAACGCCGCGCCGCCGTATTCGCCCGTGATGTAGGGGAAGCGCCACACGTTGCCCAGACCGATGGCGCACCCCGCGGAAATCAAGATGAAGCCCAGACGCGAGCCGAACCGTTCGCGCTTGGCGACGCCCGCTCCGGCCACGTTCGCCGCGCCGGCCCCCTTGCCGTTGCTCATACCATACCTCTCCCGATGATTCTTGTACGAAATTGCCCGTAAGAAAAGCGTTACGATTGTAGCGTAAGAATTGTATGGTTGAGGCTTGAATCTGCTGGTCACTTCACCTTGAGAGGGGCAACTCGCTCCATGTCTTCGTCTATAGGAATGTAGCCAAGCGAAGCTAAGACGCAGCGTCCTACATGATAGCCAAGGTTGACCGGCACGGCATTCCCAATTTGTTTATATTGATTTGCGAGACTTCCCGAAAAAGACCAGTCATCTGGGAAAGTTTGAATTCTTGCATATTCTCTAACCTTCAGAGGTCGTGTTTCCGATGGATGGCACCTCTCTGTCTGCTTTTGGGCAGGAGCGCATGTCAATGTTAGACTCGGCTGATCCCACGACAGACGTCGCGCCATACCGGTTCTTCCTCCGGAAAGATGATAGCTGCCCCCCATGTATTCACGAGCAACGTCATCCGGAAGATCCCGCCAGCAACCACCTTCAGGAACGCGCTCCATGACCTTCCGCTTCTTCTCGGGATATTCTTGACCCTCCGAATCGGGACAGCCCTCCAATGCCTGCTTAAGCGAAATAAAGTAGTCACGCTCCTTCGGGAATAAGATCGGGCAATCAAGATCTTTTCGAACTGCGAAGATAATGAGCCTCTCGCGCTTTTGAGGAACATCAAGGTACTGAGCACGAAGAATCTTGTAATTGACCCTGTACCCCAGATCGTCAAGCGCCGCGAGCATCGTCTTCAACGTCCTGCCGCCATCGTGGCGTTCGAGCCCCCTGACGTTCTCTCCGATCGCGATTTTCGGCTGCACAACATGAATAGCGCGGGCAAACTCGAAGAACAGGGTGCCCCTCGTATCTTCAAAACCTTTTGATTTACCCGCATAGCTGAACGCCTGGCAAGGAAATCCCGCCTGCATTATCTCGGCCTGATAGGGGCTGAATTCGACATCGTGAACATCCCGATCGTCAATAACCCAATTCAATCCATGAGCATCGCTGTTGTCTTTCAACGCCTGTGCCGCATTCTTGTCGAACTCGTTCAGAAGTACATGATTGATTCCAGCATTGCTGAACCCGAGCGCAGTGCCTCCGGCGCCGGCGAAAAGGTCTATGCAGGTCGCATCGTCGAATGTTTCGTCCGCACGCAGGATCTGATAATCAGTCGAGTCCCCTTCGCCATTGAGCTTGCGGCGAAGGCGATGCAACTCGGCAAGATTGAACATACGCTTCTGGTTTTTATCTCGCGTTGACTTTATAAGACCGAGTTTGCTCCATCTTCTGATAGTGTCTGCCGAAACACCGAGCGCTTGCGCAGCAGCCGTCACGCTTGCAAACTCTTCTTTACCCATCGACCCTCACTTATAACCATTGCCTATGTAATGGTTATAAGTATACCTTATTGAGCTCAGTTCGTTGGCATGCTGATCAAGAAATATTCAAACATTCCTTCATCTTCGAACGGTTCTCCCTCGGCCACGTCTTTCAGAATGCGGGGAAACGCCATGTACAGCTCTTGAAGCGCATTCTCTTTGCCAAACGCCCACGTGTACGCAGTTGCACCATCACAGCATCGCACGGTTTCCTTCACGGGTCGCCCCGACACTTTCCAAGGACGATCGTATCTTTCCGGAGTCTTCGGAACGATTTGGACGAGATAGGAACTTGAACCGTGCATTTTCGAAAACGATTCCAACTTATCCCACATATGCTTCTCATCAGAAGCCTTGATGGTGTTGTAGCGATTCTTAACCTCAACGGCAATCGGTTCCGCATCGGAAGACTCCCGAACCATAAGATCGACGTCGCCGCCGCTGCATCCAAGATCCTTCCATCCCTCGGCAAGCCCGAGAACCGCCTGGTGCCAGCTGCCCACCGCATTCGAGATCGACTTGTTGATAGCCCTCAGCTTCTCGAACGCCATCATGCTTTCGGCGCTTTGATCGAACAGAACCGCCTGTACCATGATGGTGAAAGGATCGGGAGGGGTCTTCAAGGACTGGCTAGAGGCAAGCTTAGCCAATCGCTCGAAAGAATGCTTCGTGACTTCGAAAAGCTTCTGCTCATTTATCCAATCGAGCCCATACGAATGATCACGATCACTCATACTCTCCCCTTAAGACTCTGAGCCTGCATAATGGCAAAACTCGCTGTTTTTACTAGATCAAGCATATCATCTTTCCGCGAATGCCGCAGTGACTTTGCTGATGAGACTACCCTATCCATTAGAGCAAGCAGCACAAAATGCCCGAACATGACGAGGCCAAAGGAAAAGATACTTATCTGACTTTCTTCACGAAAGTTCTCCGATATGCCGCAAGCACGTTGCCGCGCGAAACCCGTCGCGGGCGCATTATAATGATGCGACGCAGCCTCGGGGGTCACGACGGAGGAGATATGGGGAACACCGACAAGCAGCATGGCGCAGGGCAGCTCGGTTCCGACCGACGCTACCTTGTCGCCGTCATAGGCTTCACGTGCCTGTACGCCGTGTGCGTGTCGTTCTTCTATTCCAGCTGGCTGGTCGGACGGCCGGGCTTTGCGCCCACGGCGTTCGACAACGTGCTGAACCCCTCCATCCTTGCCGCTTCGCTGCTGTTCTCGCTGCTCGTGCGTTCGAAACTGCCCCTCGGCCGCACGGCATACCTTGCGGCGGGCTACGCCGGGTTCGCGCTGGCGTTGGGCGGCACGTTCTTCGCCGCGACGACTTCGCTCGACCCTGCCGTCGTCACCGCTTCGGCGATAGCGGCCGGCATCGGCATGGGACTGGTCATGCCCTTCTACTTCGAGACGTTCGCACGCTACTCGTCGCGCCGCATCGCCATCGCGTTCGGCATCATGTCGCTGGGCGGCATGGCGGCGAACATGTTGCTGGGGTTCGCGCCCGACGCCGCTTCGCTGGCAACGTACACGGTGCTGCTCGGCGCCTCGGCGCTGTGCCTGGGCTTCGCGCACCGTGCGGAAGCCGATGGAAGCGAACGCCGCGATCCCCCGTCGCATGCCCGCGGCGCGCTCTCGAAGCACGATTTCCTCAACGTGTTCCTCGTATCGGGCGTGTGCACGTTCGCGCTGTCCATCGTGTACGGCATCCTCGATACCGCGGCAACGGGCACCAGCGCCTCGCCCGCCGCGTCGATCCTCATCTCCCAGTTCGGAGGCATCGCGGCGGCCGCAGTGTTCCTCGCGTACTTCGGAACCCGTTCGAAGCCGAACCCGTCCATGCTGTTCAACGTGGTGTTCGGCATCCTAGCTACCGGCATCCTGTTCCTGCCGTTTTTGTCGAACGACTACGCCGTGTCGCTGAACATCCTGGCAGCCGCCGGATGGAAGCTCGTCATGCTGGCGCTGTTCTACCTCGTGGTCACCACCTACGCGCACTGCCGTACGAAGCTGCTCGTGGGCATCTCGCTGGCGTACGCGCTGCCGCGCTTCGGCCTGTTCGTGGGGCAGAACGTGGCGCAGCTGCTGGGCGTGGGCAGCACGGCCGATTTCGTGCGCACCACGGCGGTGGCGTTCTTCCTGCTGTACCTCATCCTCATGGTCATCTGGATGGTGAACTCGCACGAGCGCAAGCGCGCCGAATCGCAGGCGCGCGCGGCGGACGAGCTGCTTGGGCGTTTCGCGCAGGAGCAGGAGAGCGTGCGCAAGCTGCGCTGCGACGCGCTGGCCGACGACCACGGGTTGACGAACCGCGAGAAGGACATCCTGTACCTGCTTGCCCAAGGGCGCGACCTCGCGTTCATCTGCGAGACGCTGTTTTTGTCGAAGAACACGGTGAAGAGCTACCAGAAGACCATCTACGCAAAGCTCGACGTGCACAGCAAGCAGGAGATCATCGACCTCGTGCATGGGAAGCCCGACGGACCTCGCCGTTAAAGCAAGCTCATCCTGAAGCTCGCCTTAACGATTCCTCTCCCATAACCCCTGGTCGCGCACCCCACCTCAAGGGGGGTTTCGCAGTTTCCCGCTTCGGGTGGGGTGCGCGCGCCCTTTTGCGTCCGTATGGTTGATTCCGGCAGATGCGCTTCGGCGCGTCGGGCATGGGAATCGCGAAGGATCGCAAAACAGAGGAGGCTGAGCATGGGGAACATCGCATCGAACGCAGCAGGAGTATCGCGTCGCTCGTTCATCACGGGAGCGGCGGCGGCCGGCGTGCTGGCAACGTTGGGCTTGGCGGGATGCGCGCCGCAGGATAAGCAGACTGCATCGGCGGCCACAAGCGGCGCCGACACGAAATGGGATGAGGAGTGCGACGTCCTGGTCGTGGGCAGCGGGTACACGGGTCTGGCCGCGGCGCTTGAGGCGAAGAACGCCGGCGCGGACGTCAAGGTGATCGAGAAGACGGCGCGCGTCGGCGGCAACTCGGCGCTTGCGGCCGGCGACTTCGCCGTGTGCAACTCCAGCGTGCAGAAGCGCGAGGGCGTGCAGGATTCCGTCGAGCAGTACGTGGACGACATGATGGTGGCGGGCCTGTACCTCAACGACAAGGAAAAGTGCCGCGTGATCGCCGAGAAGTCCAACGAGACGTGGGAGTGGACCATCGAGATGGGCGCCACCTGGGCGAAAAACGACAACGACGAGTACTTCCTCTACCCGTACGGAGGCCACACCGTCATGCGCTCCATCGCGCAGGGCGACGGCGGCGGCGCGAACGTCACGGGCCCCTTCGCCGAGAAGCTGAAGGAATTGGGCGTCGAAGTCGAGACGAAGCGCATGCTCACCGAGCTGGTGAAGGACGCGAACGGCCGCGTGATCGGCGCTATCGTGCACGACAAGCCCAGCGGCAACGACGTGGAAAGCGGCACGCCCGTCGCCATCAAGGCGAACAAGGCCGTCGTGCTGACCACCGGCGGGTTCGGCCGCGACCTGGCGTTCCGCCAGGCACAGGATCCGCGTCTCGACGACTCCGTGGATTGCACGAACCAGGAAGGCGCCACCGCCGAAAGCCTGCGCGCTTCGGTGGCCGCCGGCGCGATGGCGGTGCACACCGACTGGATCCAGCTGCTGCCTTTCATGAGCCCGGACGAGCAGGGCTACGGCGTCGCCGCCTTCTACACCGACGGCCAAGCCAGCTATGCTCCCACGCTGGACGTGGCCACCGGCAAGCGCATCGTCAACGAACTGACCGACCGCAAGCGCTACGCCGATGCCATCCTCGAAACCGGTCAGCCGTGCGTGCAAATCACGTGCAAGAAGGCGCTGTACGACGGCGGTAGCGGATTGGAAGGCGCGCTGAAGGCCGGCATCACCACCGAGTTCTCGTCCATTGAAGAAGCGGCCGAGCACTACGGCATGCCCGTCGACGCCGTGAAGGAGGAGATCGCCCGCTACAACACGTTCGTGGAGAACAAGCTGGACGAGGACTTCAAGAAGCCCATCCCCGACGACGCCCAAACCATCGACGAGCCGCCGTTCTACGGCGTGCGCCTGTGGCCGAAGGTGCACCACTGCATGGGAGGCGTGAAAACCGACCTCGAGTGCCGCGTCGTCGACATGGACCTGCAGGTCATCCCCGGCCTGTATGCAGCGGGCGAAGCAGTGGGCGGCATCCACGGCGCGTGTCGTCTGGGCTCCTGCGCCACGGCCGACTGCCTGGTGAACGGCCGCATCGCCGGCCAAAACGCCGCCAAGGAGCAGAGCGCCTAGCATCTGCGCGATGCGGCGTGCCGACCCCCGCTCGCACGCCGCATCGTTTGTCGCCCGAAAGCCGCGGTTTTGCCGCCAAGAGCGAGGCTTTCATGCGACAACGCGCCCCCTACCAACCAACTCGCGCCGCCCCGCCTCCCGGAAGGGCGACAAGCGAACCCCCGACCAAGCAGCGGCTCGAATAGAAGAACGAAAACAAGCGGAACCGCCGCGACCCTTGCTACTCCTCGTCGTCCACCTTCGTCTCGAACGTGAAGCGTGCAGCCTGCATCTCTTTGAGGTACGCCGAGCATATCCTCAGTTCGCGGCCGTCTTCGAGCGTGATGGCGAGCGAGCCCATCTTTCCATCCGTATCGAGTCGGATAAGCTTCATTGACGAGACCGACAGCGTCTTGATGGTCTGCCCGTCTTCCCCGCGCTCCTTGAATACGATCGGCTTCGTCTTCGTGAACCCGAATGCGTCGCGAATCTCCATCTCGCTCATGTCGGCCGTCTCAAACATCGTCATCACCGTTCCTTACCTCCGAGTATAGGGCGCCGCGCGTCATCCTCTCGATGCCCTGGAACGAAGGGTCGCCCACGCAACCCTCCGCAGCAAAAAAAACAACGATCCCTACCGTAGTATATAATCTTTTTAATCATTGATGACGAAGAGCTGTTCTAAAGAGCGCGCCCGCAATCGCCCAGATGCGAGCAAGGCCGAAGACGGGGCGAACGAGCTTCCCGCGAAACGCAGCAAACACCGCCGCACCCAGCGGCGGTTCCCCATCGTTCGCCTCGCGCCAACGATCATGCGCTGTCGAATGCTATTGTTCGAGAAAAATCGACACCACGCACTGACAGAAAAGACCCCCCCCCCCCCGGGTCTTTTACCAAGCGAACGCCGGCGTTTGCGAGAGCCTCGCAGCTGCAAACACCGGCAGCACAAGGCAGCGCTACTTGTACGTGATCAGCACCAGACAGCACAGCAGGCTGTCTCCCATGCCGCTGGGCGACAACTGCACGTCCAGGATCTCGTAGCCCTGCTTCTGCATGAACTCCAGCACGCCGTTCAAGATGCGCGACGTGTTCTTGCGGCTGTAGCCGCCCGCCATTTCAAACGCGCCCGCGTGGACCATCCCGTCTTTCGGGCGCAGATCCATGTTCTCCAGATACGTTGCCAGCTTCTCCAGCGCTTTATCCTCGGCGCTCTTACCCGTACCCATGAATCCCATGCTTCAGACCCCTTCCCTTCTGCGACGCGCCCTACCAGCGCTTCGCGATCGTCACTTCGTTGCACCCGTCGACGTAGCGGTACGAATGCGCGTCCATCAGACGCTTGACCATCATGATGCCCAAACCCCCGATGGGAGTCTCCTCCACCGAGCGGGGAGCCTCGGGGTCGGCGTGCCCGAACGGGTCGAACGGCACGCCGCCGTCGCGCAGCACCACCCTCGCCCCGCACCCGTCGGACGCGAGAGACACCGACACCTCCACATCGCCCGACCCGGGGTCGTACGCATAGCGAGCCACGTTCACGAACAGCTCCTCCACCGCCAAGCGCAGCTCCTTGCGCGCCTTGGGCGGGCACTCCGTCGTTTCCAAAGCCTCCGTCAGGAACCGCTGCACGGCAGGCTCGTTGCCCAACGCCGCCTCGATGCGCATGGTGCACGTCTCCGCCGCCTCCACCTTCCTACTCCACGTCGAAGACGTCGATAAGACCCGTGATGTCGAACACCTCGCGAATGTCGTCGCTGGCGTTCACGATACGCAGAGTTCCTTCCGCGGCTGTGACCCGCTTTTGCGTGGCCACCAACACGCGAAGACCCGCCGACGACAGGTACTCCAGGTCGGCGAAGTCGAGCACCACCTTGTTCGTGCGCTCGAACACCGGCTCAAGAGCCTCCTCCAAATCGGCAGCCGTATTGGTGTTCAGATGCCCTCCCAACTTGAGAACCGCCTCGCCTCCGAAATAGTCTACTGCGATGTTCACATCCATGGTTACCCTCGATTCCCGGCCGCCGACGCCGCGGGGCCGTTTTCCTGTCCATCGTAGCGCAGCACCAGCAGCGTGATGTCGTCGGCCTGATCGGCCCCTTCCGCAAAGGCGCGCACGTCCTCCTCGATAACGCCCGACACGGATGCCGGGTATCCGTCGCACTCCCGCTCCACCAGCTGGAACAAGCGTTCGTCGCCGTAACAATGATCCGACGCATCCATGGCCTCGGTCACTCCGTCGGTGTACAGGATCAGGGAGTCGCCCCGGATCATGGTGCGCTCGAACACGCGATAGGGCACACCCTCGAAGCTGCCCAACAGCAGACCCGACCGGTCGCGCATCCACTCGACCGAACCGTCAGCGTGTCGGTACAGCGGCGGGTTGTGCCCGCCGTTGGCGTAAACCAATTTGCCGGATCTCAAATCCAACACCCCAAGCCACACCGTAACGAACATGCCGGCTTCGTTGTCCTCGCACAGGCCGTCGTTCGCTCGAGCAAGCACCTGGTCGGGCGAGAGGTCCTCGCGCAGGAGCTGGTTCAGCAGAGCCTTGACGCGCATCATGAACAGCGCCGCCGGTACGCCCTTGCCGGATACGTCGGCTATTACCACGCCGCAGTGATCCTGATCTATCAGGAAGAAGTCGTAGAAGTCGCCGCCCACTTCCTTTGCCGGGTGCATGGATGCCGATAGCCCGAAGTCATCGCATCCTGAGAACGGCGGGCGCACGGTGGGCAGAGCCGAAAGCTGAATGCGGCTGGCCACAGCGAGCTCGGATCGCGCCCGCTCGCGCTCGGCGCCCATGCGCGCGATGTCGTCCATGTGAGCCTGCAGCTCGTCGATCATGTCGGCCGTGCTGGCAGCCAGATCGCCCACTTCGTCTTTCGGGTAGCACTGCGAGCGGATGACGTCGGCCACGGCCGCGGACTTGCTGGCAGCGTAGTCCCGCACCTGGGAGCTGAGCGCTACGAGAGGTTTCACCAAGGTGCGGCGGAGCAGCAGAAGCATAGCCGTCAGGCAAACCGCGAACACGGCGAACGACACCACCACCGTGCTGGCAACCTGCGATCGCACTGCAGCTTCCAGCTCGTCGGTGCCCATCGACACCTCGTAAACCCAGGTCTGGCCGTCCACGGCAAAAGGCACGTACATAGCGTACGTTTCGCCGTCCGGCGCAAGGGCGGGATCCGTGCTGGGCTCGCCGGTTTCGACCGCTTCCCACAAGGCGGGGTAGTCAGCTTTGAGGCGCTGCTCCTCGTCGCCGAAGAAGTGAGCATCCACCCCGCGCTTCTGATCGCCGGAAATCCCCTCCGCAACGTAGAGGACGGTCTCGTTCTGCTCGTCCGGAACAACTACCGCAAGCCTCGACACGCTGAACGAAGCGCGCAGCCGGTCGAGCATCGCGTCCAGGGAATAGAGCGAGAGGGGTATGCTTTTTCGCTCGTACTCCGCCAGCATGCCGTCGAGACGATCCTGATCCTCCTCGGTCGCCTCCTCCTCCGACCCCTTGAGCCTGTCGACTTCGGCATTGTAAGCGCTTATCAGCCCCTGCGTTTCCGCGAGGCTCTGATCGTACGTCGTCGCGGGGTCCAACTCGTCAGCGTTGTCTTTCCACGCTTGCAATGCATCCGAAGGAAGCGCCTGCGGAGTGGCGTTCGCGGCGTAACCGCCCACCTGCCCCAAGCGGTAGGCTTCGGACTGCAGGAAGGTATCGCGCGTGCTGACGTACGCGAGTGCGCAGTTGAGCACCACGGCCACTACGGCGAACGCCAGGAACACGAGCGCCAGCTTGCGAATGAGCCTTCCCGCATGCCCATCGTTTCGGCCGGACGACCGCTCCACCCGCCTTTCGTCGTTTTTCACGCAGCACCCCCGCATCGCGTCTTCATCGCATATTCGTTCGATCATAGGCCGGTCAGGCGATCGCTGGCAAGGCGCGCCGAACGAACGACCATTTCCAGCGAACGAAGGACGAGTTCAGCGAGCGAAGGCAAACAGAGCGAGCGGCTCTCGCCGCACAGCGAGCGGCTGACCTTGGCATCGTGCATGATCGTTCGTTCGCCGGGATCGGTCTTTCGTTCCGCGCTGCTTGCCTTCGCGAAGGCCGTTTCTATACTGAAGGAATTCGAAACGTCCGGCACGAAGCCGAGCGCCCCCTGGACACGAGAAAGGCGGATAGGCTATGGATGACTCCAACAAAGACGATCACGCGAAGACCCTTCCAAAGGAGCACGACCGCGACGCGGCAATCGACGACGCGCGGAAGGCCCCGGAAGAGCTTGAAGATGAAGGCTTAGATGCCGTATCGGCCGGGTCGGGCGAATGGTCTCGTTTTGGGCCAGGCATCCCCCCGAAACCCGTACCCCTTCAGTAACAACTGCCCTTTGCAACCTGGCACCGCTCGTCATCAGGCACTTTCAGACGTCTGGTAGAAGCCGCACCCATACTTCGCCTCATCAATCCTCTACGATAAAGGACACGCTATGAGCAATCCAGCGCGTACCGGAACCCAAAAAGCCCTGCACGTCGTGTCCATCATCATGATCGTGCTCGGCGTGCTGGTAATCCTATCGGGCGCCTCCCTCATCGCGCTCGGAGTGTCGGCCGCCACGATGGGAATGGACCAGCCGATGACTTTGGGCGATACCGAGACCACGGCAGACACCACCTCCGTCGCTCTGGGAATCATCGTCCTCGCCATGGGCTTGGTTCAGCTCGTCGTCGCCGCATTCGGCCTGCGCGGCTCCAAGGACGCAAGCAAGATCGGGCCGTTTAGAATCCTCATCTGGGGCATCTCCCTGGTCATCCTGGCGACCATCCTGTACGGATGGTTTTTCAACGGCAACTGGTACATCCAGAACAGCCCTCTTCTGCTCATCGGCAACGTGATCTACCTGCTGGTGTGCTCCACCCTCGCCGACGCGGTGAAGAGGGAGCACGACCTGGGCATCGTGGGCGAGGCCAAGGCCGAAGTCGAGCGCTCGGGCAGCCAGAAGGCGCTGCTGGTCATCGGCGCCTGCACGTGGCTGGCCTACGACATCATGCGCCAGAGCCGCGGCATCGAGGCGTAAGCGCGAGCGGCCCAGGTGCCCCTGCACAGGTTTCCGAGCCTGTTGCCGTAGTTGCCAAAAGAGCAATTGCAACAAGAAGTATATGCGGTCACGAGAGAAGGGACGCGGCGATGGACGAAACGATAAAGCAGGGGAAGGGCGCGCTTCGCTTGCTGCTGGCGACTATGTTGGCGGCAATGCTGATCCCCTGGGCTCCCCGAGCGGCTTGGGCCGATGAAAACGAAGCAGCTGCCCAGACGCAGACGAGCGAGATCGCCGATCTGCTGGCTGCCGGAGACTACGTCGAGGGCGAGGCTCTCGTCGTCGTTGACAACGCGGCATCTCGAAACAGCCTCCGTTCGCGCAGCGTCGACCCGCTCTCCTCGGCCGAACCGCTCATGGACGCGTCGGCCGAAACGTACGCCACCGCTACGGGCGTCGACGTGCCGTTGGAACAATCTGTTTCCAACGGCCCGGTTCTCCTGCGCAGCGCAAGATCCCTACCTGAAGACGACGCGGTGAGCATGGTGCTGGTGCGGCAGGAGGGTACCTCAACCGAGGATCTCCTGCGCCAGCTGCAGGACGACCCGCGCATCCTGTCCGCCGAGCCGAACTACGTGCAGCGGCTGGACGACCCCGATCAGACGGCGCTCGATGAGAGCACGCCGCAAGTCGCTGCGGCATTGGGGCTGGATTCGTCGGACGCGGCGCCGTCGGCTCCGGCGAGCGCGGATGCAAGCGGCACGGCCGCTGCCGACCTGTCCGGCTACCAGTGGGGCTGCCGCAACACCGGAGAAGTCATGGTGCAAGAAGAGGCGCCGCCCCTTGCCGGTTTCGACATCGCGCCGCCGAACTGGAACCAGGTCGGCACAACGAACGCCGCCGACGTCGTTGCCGTGGTTGACACTGGCGTGGACTACAACCATCCCGACCTCAACGGCATCATGTGCGACATGACGCAGTACACGGACAGGGGCGGACGCTACGGGATCAACGTCGTGCCCGGCATGGATCCCACCGATCCGATGGACGATCATTACCACGGAACGCACTGCGCGGGCATCATCGCGTCGCAATGGGATGGCGTGGGGACGAGCGGCGTCGCGTCCGGCGTGCAGCTGGTGGCCGTTAGGGTCGCAGGTAGGCAGAACACGATCGAGAGTGCGGATACCATCAGGGCATACGAGTATCTTGCCGAAGCCGTTGATGCCGGCTTGCCACTGCGCGCCATCAACAACTCGTGGGCCGGAAGGACGATGAGCAAAGCATTCAGCTTGGCGGCGACGAAGCTGGGCGAGAAAGGCGCCGTGACCGTCATCGGGTCGGGCAACGATGCCGCCGACGTTGACAAGATACCGATGACCGCATCCGTGCTCGCGCATAACCCGTATGCGGTCGCTGTCGATGCGTCGGATTCTTCAGGGCAGCTCGCCTCGTTCAGCAACTACGGCGTGGAAACGACCGACGTGGTGGCTCCGGGCATGAACATCATGTCCACCGTGCCCCTCGGCAGGGCGGCCTACGCTCCCGAAGCCGACGGCTCCCCTTTGAGCTACGAGACGTTCGAAAGCGACGCCCCGTCGGTTACGGCGCGCGCGACGCCGACGTCGTCCGAGGATATAGATGCCGTCGTGCAGGGGGCGACCCATTTCGATGCGAGGGGCGGAGCTCTGAAGATCCCCTTTTCCGAAATGCTCACGGAAGAGACGGCGCTGGGCATCAGTTTTCGAAGCGTCGTGGTGTCGATGGAAGTCGATCCGTCGAACCAAGAGGGCGTCCGGTACGTAGGAATGAACGCGACGGCCACGAACCAGAACAACGACAACCTGCTTTACCAGGTTGCGATAATGAAAGACGGCGCGCTTGATTGGACGCCGATGGGACAGACGGCTGTCGCGGCCCTTGGGAAGGACCGAGGTTGGACGACCATCGCCTTCGACGCCCAGACGCTTGCCCAGAATGCCGGCGGCACCTTGGCGTTCGAAGGCGGCAAGCTGCAGGTGCGGCTGACGTTCGCACGCGCCGGCACGCCGATCGCCCCGACCGATGCCCTGTACCTCGACACGGTTGGAACGGGCAGGGCCGGCTCCGCGATTCCCTATCAATCTTTGAGCGGGACGTCCATGGCAACTCCCATGGTCACCGGCGCGGCCATGGTGCTCGCGCAGGATGTCGACGGCTCCACCCCGGCCGAGCGCGCTGCGAAGCTGGCGGCGCTCGTGAAGGCCTCCGTGCGTCCGGTGGACGCGTTCTCCGGCAAGTGCTCGTCGGGCGGACACCTTGATTTGAGGGTTGCGTCGGGCGACTTCGTCCCGGTGGTGTCGGGCGCTCGGATGGAATCCGACGGCGACGCCGCACTCGTCATGGTGGAGGGCAGCTACTTCGGCGCAGCTCAGGGTGCGGGAAGCGTGCACATCGGCGGCAAGGAGGCTGCTGTGCGCTCCTGGTCGGACGGCTCCATCGTAACGGAGTGCCCACAGGGTCTCAAAAGCGGCGTGCTGGTGGTAGAGGTAACGGCCGGCAACGGCAAGAGTGGATCGAAGGGCTTCCTGCTGCAGGTTCCCGAGCGACCGGACGACCAATCCACGCCCCTGTTCGAGAAGACCATAGCGCTTCCCACGTCGGATGAGGGCCTGCCGGTTGGCGTGTCGTACGGTCTTCTGACCGGGCTGGGCGGTTCGCTATACCTGCTGCCAAACGACTTCAGCATATCGCATGCGGGTACTTATGCGCTATGGCGCTACGACCCCGATCAGGACAGCTGGACGCAGTGCGCCGACCTACCCGAGGCTCTCAGCAGCGCATCGATGACCGTGTTCGACGGCAAGCTGTACGTATACGGCGAAGCGGGCGAGACGGATGGGGCGTTGGCTCCTCGTCTTGTCAGCTACGACCCGGCGACGAACGCCTGGACTTCCCATGACGCTTCCCGCCTGCCGTTTCATGCGACGATAGTGAACTGCGATGGAGCGATGCTGCTGGTGGGCGGCGCCGCGTACGACGGTGTCAAATGGGTCGAGCTGACCGAAGGCAACATCGCCGTGTACGATACGCAGACGGGGGCGGTAACGGCTGCGGGATCCCTCGCGACAGGCCGCTCGACTCCCTTTGTCGTAGCGCGAGGGGCCGAGCTGTTCGTCGCCTTGGGCGATGTGCACGACGTGACGGGCTCTTCGACGACGAGCCCCGTATTCGAGCGCATCGTGAGATCCGGCGACTCGTACGTTGGCAACGACCTGTCCGCCGCCCTGCCTGCGCTTGCGCCCGGCTACGACGATTCGTTCGGCTTGGCAGCGGTCAAAGCCGGAGTGGTGCTGTCGGGCCGTATCAGCGTCGAAGAAGCCGACGGCGGACGCGAGCTCGATCAGGACACCTATCTGTTGGACTTGGCGAACGGAGACAAAAGTTTCCAAGGCATCGACAAGCGCGCCTCCCGGGTGCCGCTGTACTTCCCGAGCTCGACAGCGTACGACGGATGGCTGTACACCATGGGCTTCTCGGTCTACGAGAACGGTGGCCGGGTGATACGGGCCACGCCGATGGAGACGCTGCCCCAACCCGGCGACCTACCTGAACCTGGACCCGGCCCTACGTCCGGACCTGGCCCTGCAGCTGCGCCGGAACCGGTTGTCGGCAAGGGGGATGCAACGTCTCTGGCGAGAACCGGCGACCCATTAGGCGCTTTCGTGCCGGCTATCACGCTGGCCGCCGGTGTCATGCTCGCAAGCATAGGCGTTGCCACGGCTGCACGACGAAAAGCGAAAAAGAACAGGCTATGAAGACGGCAGCGGATGCCACCGGATCTTCTCGATGCGCGCACCAGAGCCTATCGGGGTCAAAGGAAGTAAAAGAAGGATGTCTTTGCAAAAAACGACCGGTTATTCGATCTGAAACAGGAGATAGGTTATGAGCGAATCCAAGAAGCACGACTCTTTGAGCGCCGAAGAGCTGGACGGGGTGGCTGGCGGCGTATTTTTTCGGAGGGATCCCTCCGAATCGTTCTGCCCGTTCTGCAGTATGAGCACGAAGGATCCCAAGTTTAAAGACACTCACCTATATCTTGGCGAAGGAGAGCGTTTCTGCGAGGTGGAATGCAAAACCTATCCTGGCGACGAAATCTGGTGAGATATGGTGAAGGCCGTCGAGGGATCGACGGCCTTCACGGAAGAATGGAAGCTCGCGCTTACGCCTCGATGCCGCGGCTCTGGCGCATGATGTCGTAGGCCAGCCACGTGCAGGCGCCGATGACCAGCAGCTCCACCGCGCCGCTCGCGCCGATGGACGAGAGCATGCCCTGCGCCGCGAGCCAGACGTCGCCGGCGACCTCGATGGCCAGGCCGATGACGCACAGCACGAAGAACGGCTTGACCTTCCGCGGATCGCGAGCGCCGCGCAGGCCCAGGGCGCCCACGACCAGGTCGACGACGCCGCTGCCGACCAGCACGACGCCCAGCACCAGGCCCACGGCGATGCCGGCCACCAGATCCGGGTCGTTCGGGTCCATCGCGTTCACGGCGTCGGTGCCCAGGCCGGTGGCGATCAGCGCCAGGAACGCGAGGCCCAGCACGATGGAGATGACGGCGAACACCACCAGCACGATGGAGATGACGCGCAGCGCCTTCTGGCTGCCCGAGCGCTCGACTTCGGCCTTGGCCTCACCAACGATGCCTCGGTCATGCTCCTTCTTCACCACGTCGGCGAGGGTGGTGCACACCAGCAGGTAGACGACGTCGCCGATAAGCAGGAAGGGGTCGTCCAGGAATGTGCCGCCCAAGAACCAGTTGTACACGATCATCGCCAGGATGACGATGGAGATGCCCCAGCTGAGCGCGCGATAGGGGCCGACCTTGCTCGCATCGTTGGAAGCGCGCAGGCCAAGGAAGGCAACGATCAGCTGCAGGGCGCCCATGATCAGGACCAAAATGCCCACGGCCATGGTAAGGATGCCCGCCGTCGTCTCGGTGCCCTGGAAGTTCACTGCGTCGTTCAGGCCGAGCGAGTCGGCCGCCGCGCCGGAGGCTATGATGATCGCGCCCGAAAGCGCAACCAAAACTCCGAAGATGATCATGATGATAGAGGTGATGCGCAGAGCTTTCTGCGTACCGGTGCGAGGGGGATGCGCCATAGTACGTCCTTTCTCGAAAACGGATCTTTTAAGTCGAAGTATAGGAGCGCTGCGTCCGATAGGCGCGCGAAAGAGCCCGACAACGGAAAGGACGGCACGAGCGCGGCATATCCCGAAACGAACGCCGACGAGCCCGCGCAGATCCCTAGTCCCCGCCGACGGCGGACAAAGGCATGGCGACCCCGCTCGCAAGCACTGGCGACCCGCCGGGAACCGTCGCAGCAGCAACAGCCCTTTTCGCTGCCGCCGCGCTCGCAACTGCGGCGGCCATCGCGCGACGGACGCGTACGGGACGCGACGATCAGCGTCTGAAGCGAAAGTCCGCTTACTCGCGAAACAGCGTGTAATCCAGATCCGACTTGTTGCACTGCCACACAGTGGCGTTGCTGAAGCCGAAGCGCTCATGGTCGTTCGTAAACGCGGTGCCGTAGAGACTAACGGCAATTTTCATCCCGCAGTAAGGGCAGATGCCGCCGGGCACCGCTTTCGGAAGAGCGGCCACGGCCCTGTCGGACAGAGCCTCGCCGCCGGACACCTCTTCAAGATCGTCCAAGCCAAGCTGCTGGAATTTATCGGAATCGTTCATGTTCGATCCGCCTTTCTGTCAGCCCTTTAAGCGAACAGACCCCCACCCCTACATGGTCTGGCGCTCCACCAGTTCGGCGAATACGCCGCCCAACGCGCACAGCTCCTCGTAGGTGCCGTCCTCCACCACGCGGCCGCCGTCCAGCACGATGATGCGGTCGCATGCGCGAATGGTGGACAGCCGGTGCGCCACGATGATGCGCGTGCACTTCATCCGATCGAGCGCCTCGCTCACCTGTCGTTGCGTCACGTTGTCCAGCGCGCTGGTGGCCTCGTCGAAGAACAGTACCTTGGGTTTGGGGGCAACGGCGCGCGCGATGAGGATGCGCTGGCGCTGGCCGCCCGAGATTCCGCCCGCGCCCTCGGACACCATCGTATTCATGCCCATGGGCATGGCGCGAATGTCGTCGGCGATCCCCGCCAGCTCGGCCGCCTCCCACGCATCCTCCATCGTGAGCCACGGCGCAGCCACCACGATGTTGGAGAAGATGTCGCCGGTGAACAGCTTTCCGTCTTGCAGCACCGTGCCGATGTTGCGGCGCAAACTGGCCACGTCCAGCGTCTCGATGTCGCGCCCGTCGTACAGCACGGCGCCTTTCTGCGGCTTTTCGAATCCCAGCAGAAGCCTCATGAGCGTCGATTTCCCGCAGCCGGTCTTGCCCACCACGCCCACGGACTGGCCGGGGCGGATCTTCAGCGACAGATCATCCAGCACGGCAGGCGCGCCTTCGGCGTAGCGGAAAGTGACGTTGTCCATCTCGATGCGACCGGAACAATGCTCGAGCACCTGCTTGCCCCCGGCGGACTCCGGCACCGATTTCATGATGGGTGCGGCCATATCGAGGTGCGGCTTGATGGACGCGAAGTTGCCGGCGACGCCGGCCAGCGACATGAACGCGCCCGTGGCCATGCCGTATGCCAGATTGAACGCCATGTACTCCGATGTCGACACACCGGTCTGCACGGCGGTGAAGTAGATGACGATGGTGCCCACCACCGAGACCGCCGTCTGCACGACGTTCGAGTAGCGCATGAGGCGCGGGCCGTTGTACGTCAGCTTGACCTCGTCTTTGTACGAATCGACCCAGGTGGCGTACGCGCGACGCTCCGCACCGGCCAGCCTGATCTTCTGGATGCCGGTGAACAAGGCGTATTCCCATCCCTTGCGGCGCGCGGAGTGCTCCAGCTTGCGCTTGGTCACGCTCACCTGCACCAGCACGGACGCCACCGACACTGCCGCGCTGGCCAGGATCACGCCCAGCGCGGGCAAGGCCAAACCGGGTGCGTACGCAGCTATCTGCGCCACGTACGCCAGAGAGAACACCGAGGTCAAACCCGTGGTCAGGACGATGTTCTGCAGCATGCTCGCCAGCGTCTCGATACTCGAGAGGCGTGTGGACAGATCGCCCGATGCGTACGCGCGGTAGAACGGCGCCGGCAGGGAAAGCGTACGCATCATGGCAGCGGCTTGCACCGACAGGCTCAGCTTCGTGCCAACGCGCGACATGACCAGTTCTTTCGCGCCGCCGATGAGCACCCGGGCGCACGTGACCGACGCCAGCAGCACGGCGATGGGCACCACCACGCCCACGTTGCCGCTATCCACCACCGGTCCGAAAATCAGACTGTTCACCGCAGGCAGAAGCATGCCCAGCAACGTCACGGCCAACGTCGCCGCCACGATCATCACGTAATCCGAAAGGTCCAGGCTGCGCACCATGTGCAGCAGCACGTCCCTCACGCCCAGCTCTCGCTGCGGCAGGGGCTGGTAGAAGCAGTACGCTTCCTGTGCGAGCCGCGCCGCATTCGCGCGATCGACGCGTACCTTCTCGCCGGTGGCGACGTCGCTGTACGCGAAGCCCCCCGCTGGCTGAGGGATCAGCGCTACCGGCGCGCCGTCGACGAACCCCAGCATAGCCCCCGCCGCGTCGCGCTGCCAGCCTTTCGACAACACGACGCGCCGGCACATCACGCCTGTTCCCCGCAGCTGGGCGTCTATGAGGTCGCGCACGCTCTTCGGGTCGCGCGGGGCATCGGCCGGCTTCACGCGGTAGTACGCCAGCACCTCGCCCACGGCATCGGCCGCGGCTTTGCCCGCATCCACTTCCGCGCCGCCCGCCGCCCGCCCGGTGATGGCCACGGAAAGGTCCCAGGCCGCCTGAGAGACCAGGTCCTCGTCATGCTCCAGCCGTTCCTTGATCTGACTGTCGAACCAACCCATGCGCACCTCCTCCTATTCCTGGGTCACCAGCTGCAGGTACATGCCCCCGCGCTCGCACAGCTCTTCGTGAGTGCCGCGCTCCACCACGCGGCCCTTGTCCAATACCACGATCTCGTCGCAGTCTCGCACGGTGGACAGGCGATGCGCCACCACGATGCAGGTGATGCCGCGCTTGCGCACCGCGCTCATGACCTCCTGCTCGGTCTTGGCATCGAGCGCGCTGGTCGCCTCGTCCATGATGAGCACGGTGGGATCCTGCGCCAGCACGCGAGCGATTTCCAAGCGCTGCCTCTGTCCGCCGGACAGGTCGCGCCCGCCTTCGGACAACACGGCGTTATAGCCGCCGTCGCGCTGCATGATGACCTCGTGGATGCCGGCATCGCGCGCGGCAAGGATCACCTCGTAGTCCTCGATGGAGGTGTCCCACAGGCGGATGTTGTTGGCGATGGTATCGTTGAACAACACGATGTCCTGGTCGACCACAGCCACCGACCCGGTCAGCACCTCGCGCGGCACCTCGTCCATGGGCGAGCCATCGAAGCTCACCGTACCCGACCAAGGGCGAAACAAGCCGCTGACCAGCTTGGCAAGCGTGGACTTGCCGCACCCCGAAGGGCCTACGAAGGCCACGCTACGTCCGGATTCCACATCAAGGTCGAAATCCTTGATCAGGGGTTCTTCCAACCTCGAGTATCCGAAGGTCACGCCCTCCATATGCACGGCGCCCTTGAGCTTCTCGCACGATGCGGCGCGGTCGAGCGGAGCCTGGGAGAACGCCGGATCATCCGGATAGCGCATGACGTCCTCGATGCGCTCCATGTCGGTGCGCATCTCCTGCAGCGTCTGCATGACGGACGTCAACGTGGAAGCGGGAGCCATGAACTGCGACAGGTAGCCTTGGAACGCCAGGATCATGCCCACGGTGAACTGGCCTTGCAGCACCAAGTACACGCCCGTCATGAGCACGGCGGTGTTGGTCACCTGCATGACCAGCTGGGGCACCAGCCCCAGTCGCTGCCCCAAGCGCGCGAAGCGGACCTGTTGCGTGTTGAAACCTGCCTGGAAGCCGGCCCAACGCTCGAAATAGCCGCCCTCCGCGCCGGCGGCCTTGATGGTCTCCACCATTTCGATGCCGGAAACCGTGGCGGCGGCCAGCTTGCCCGCATCGCGCATCTGCACTCGCGTCACATTCACGCGCTTCGCCGAGATCAAGCGCGCCATGCCCAGGTTTATCACCACCGACGCTATGCCGATGGCGGCCAACAGCGGGCTGTAGGCAACCATCACCACGGCGTACAGCACCAGCAGCACGAAGTTCAGCAGCAGCGGCGCCAACTGCTTCACCAGCGATGCGGCGATGGTGGTGTTGGTGGCCGCACGAGCCGATAGGTCGCCGGCCATGCGCTGCGAGAAGAACTCCATGGGCAGGTGCAGAACCTTCCACATGAACGACGAGTTGGACACTACCGCCATCTTGCCCTCGAGACGTAGCAGGTACATGGCGTTCAGCACCTCGACCACGATGCGCACCGCTCCCACGGCTATCAGCAAGGCAATGAAGGGGTACAGCCATTCCGGGTTCTTCCCACCCAGCAGCCGATCCATGAACACTTGGGAGAGCGCCGGATTGATGATGCCGACGACGGCCGTCACCGCCGCCGTGATGGCCACGAACGCGAGCGCGGCGCGCGAGCCCTGTAGGCGCGGGCCAACGAACTCCCATACCGACCGGGGCTTGCCGCTGGGCTGGAAGTCGGGACCCGGCACGAAGCGCAGCATGACGCCCGTGAAGGCGGCATCGAACTCCTCCTCCGTCACGGTCACCTCGCCGCGTGCCGGATCGTTCAGATGCACCTTGCCTCCCTTGAAACCGCGGCACACCACGAAGTGGCTGAAGTTCCAGTGGACGATGCAAGGGAACACGCCCTGCGAGCGCAGCGCCTCGGGCTGCATACGGAAACCCGAGGCCTCGAATCCGTAGGCGCGAGCCGCGCGCACCACGTTGGAAGCCTTGGATCCGTCGCGTGATACGCCGCAGTCCGCGCGCACCTGCTCGAGCGGCACCCATTTACCGTAATAAGCCGCTATCATGGCCAGGCAGGCCGCCCCGCATTCGAGCGCTTCCATCTGCATGATAACGGGAACCTTGCCCGCCATCTGGCCAGGCTTGCCTGCAGTGCGAGCGCGGCGCGCTCCCTTACCCGGCAGCATCACGATGCGCCCCCCAGAATCAGGCTGATGGGAGCGAACTCGCTTGTGGCCACATGGGCATCGTACACGCCGTCGGGCAGGTCTATGGTCACGTCGACGGGAAACATCCAGCTCGTTGCGTTCACCTTGTGCGCTGCGTACTCGTCCAGCTGCGCGGCCAGTGCGTCGGGAGAGAGGGGCGTGGTTCCCACGGACGCTACGGCGCCTTTGGCGCTGTCGGCGCTCACCGTGTCGCCGACGGCCACCTGACCTACCTCGTCCTCGGCGACGTAGCAGGTCGCGTGGCCGCCTTGCACCACCAACGCAGTAGGCATCGTGTCGACCAAGCGCCCGCAGCACGCCCATATGAAGCCGGCCAGCAACAACAGAAGCACGGCGCCCAGCACCATCCACACCCCGGGATTCGACACGCGGATGTAGTCGTCGAGCTGCTCGGGCGACTTTGCCCGATCCAGGCTTTCCTGGCGAAAGGGCGAAGCCGCCTTGTCTTTTCCGTCGCGTGCGCTCATCGTGAACCTCCCGTTTCGGTCAAACCGTCGAAGCCGGGCAGAACGATGGGAAGCTCGACTCCTTCGCAGCCGGCCGCAACTTCATCCAGTTCGTCAAGCGCAAGCTCGCCTTCGCCCAGCGCCCCCCAGGCGCTCTGCGCCGCTGCGTCGTTCACCCACAGGCCTTCCTGCTCTATAAGGCTCTTGAAGTCGTCAAACGACATGCCCCCCGCCGCATGGCGGGCGGCATCCATCGCAGCCTCGTCACGGTCGGAACGAGGGCTCTTCGCATCGGGTTCGACCATCGTCGCTCCTTGCTCGCGCGGTCAAAAGAAACGGTTCCCCTTTTTCGGGCATCGCTGCGCATCGTGAACGGATGAAGCGCGGGCGACGCTCTTTTTCGTCAACCGACAACGATGGGGTACGAACACGCGACTGACAACGCCCCACGAACGAACGACCACTTTCAACGAACGAACGACCAAGGACGGTTGCTCGTTCGAGAGAAGCGCTTAAAACCGCGCATTTTCATCGGATCAATACCGACCATCTCCTCAACGCCCAGATCACGCGCCCGTGCCGCCCATCGCCGCTTACGGGTTTCGCAAGCGGCGACGGGCGGCGGTTCTTCAAGAACCCCCGCCCAAGCTAATGCAGCCGCAGTCGCGTCCGCGCCTAGCCGACCTCCCCCATAAAGCGGCAGATGGAAGTGATCTCGCAGACCTCGCCGGTATCCCTCCGAATTCCCGTTCCCGTGGTCGGGCATTCGCACACCGCCCCGCGGTCGTTAACCAAGCCCAAACCGGTGTACTGGCAGCAGCAGGCTTCGCCTCCGGCGACGGCGCCCAGCTCGTCTTCATCGAGTTCCGCCGATGAGGGGGCGAAGTCCTCGGCCGACAAGTCGAAGCCGGCTTTCCGTGCGATTGCAGCCGCCTGTTCTGCATTCTCTTCGGCAGACAGGCCTTCAAGCGCTTTCAGCTCGTCTTTGATCGACTCGTCCTCGCTCGCCTTCTTCAGAAAGTCTTTCAATTGCTCGTTCATGCGCAATCCTCTCCGTTTCTTCGGTTTGCTGGTTTTACAGCGTTACCACGCAATAGTAATTCGGCCAATCGAACTGACCGTACTTGCAGGTGGCGCAACACTTCGTCTCCGATGCCTGGAAGTCGCACACGTCAGACGGGGACACGACATGATAGGCCCCGCCGACGGTCGCATCCAGCTGTTGCTCGGTGAGCTCGCCTTCCGCGGTTCTCACCGCCATGAAAGCTGCCTCTTTTTCGGGACTCAACTCAAGGCCGAGCTCGGCGCTGACCTCGCGAAGCTCCTCAATCGTCTGGATGCGCGCGGCGCGCTCCATCATCTCTTGCTCGGTAGCCGCCATAGCAGCTCCCCCTTCCTGTTCCGTCCGTCCTTCTTGGACGATGCCTGCCGATAAGTGTAGGAATCGCCGGCCTTCGCACGCAAGGCGTCGCGAACGAACGACCTATTCAACCGCACGAAAAGCCTGTTGCGCAGTGCGCAGCGGTAGGCAAAGGGAACGCTCGTTTCGTTTGAAGGGGCGTTCGTTTCGACCTCGTTTGGCATCGACGAGCCGTCTGCGGCTTTCTTCTATACTGCGGGGAAGGCGCTCGTCGCCTTCATCCTTTTCTGCATTTCTGAAAGGTTGCCAGTGAAGAAGGCCGTGTTGCATACTTCGTTCTCGCGCCGTTCGGCGCATGTCTCCAGGAGAACATACCGTGATTAGCGAGAGCAGCAGGCATGTTCGGGGCGAGGCTCCCGTGGACGGTCCTGCTTCTCATCCCCTGATGGACGAGACGATTTCGCTGACGCGCGAGTTCGTCCATCGGTACTGGAACGGCGGGACAAGCTGGTGCGCCGCCCGCCTTTCCGATGATTTCGCATGGATGGGGGCACAGGACGACCAGCCCGACTCATCAAGCGATTCGTTTCGCCGGCAGATGGAGCAGATCGCAATCGAACGACCCCGCGTGGTTCTTATGTGCGAGCAGTACCTGCCCGTTGCCGCCCAGGAGACCCTGTGCATCGTGGCAGGGAGCTACCTGGTTTTCGGCGACCCGGCATCCGGCCGACTTGCCGCACAGGAACAGCGCTTCACATTCGTGTGGAAGCGCGACGAAAACGACGACTCCCTGAAAATCTGCTATTGCCATGTATCGCATCCGCTGCCTCCTGCACCAGATAGCGAGCCGCTTTCCGTGAGCGTGAGCAAGCAGGCATACCTGTACCTCAAAGCCGTCCTGATGCGCCAACGCCAAGACGAGGCCGTTACCGTGCGCGACGTAGACGGCACTTCATGGCGCATCAAGCCCGATGAGATCGTGTGCGTGGAGGCGCGAAAGCAGCGCACCGTGCTTCATTGCGAGAAGACGGACGTAACGGTGCACGGCTGCATGGGAAACGTGCTGGAGCAACTTGGATTGGACATGATGTACGTGCATCGTAGCTTCGCTATCAGTCCGCGCCATGTCGCGAGCCTGGAGAAACGCGATCTGGTGATGGACAACGGGCTTGTCATCGAGATTCCCACCAAACGTCTATCCCAGGTGAAGAAAGAGCTATTCGGCTAGCAACAAGGTTTTTCGTTGCGCGCGAGCGGTCTTTCGTTCGCAAGGAGTTGCGGACGGGCGCCGTCGCTTCGTATGCTAGGCGTCGCAAGCTGCTTTCAAGCAGGCGGTTCGAAAAGAGAAAGAAGGCCCGCCATGGCAACTGGCAAAGAAACCAGCACAGCGGCAGAAGAAGCTGCTGAAAAGCTCGCCGATCAGGAATTGGATGCAACCGGAGGAGGGCCAGGGATCCCTCTTGACCGCATAATAAACCCCAATCGCTACCATTTCGGATGCGGATTATGGGTTCCCAACCCCGGACACGAGTATGACGAAAGGCACTATTGCATTCATTGCCGCTTCTTCTTGGACACCGGCCCGCACTCTTTCGATTGCGTAAGAACATCGTCCCCTTGGGATTGGGACGGCTAGAGGGGGATCTTCCGTTCGGGGAATTCAGCATCTAAGCTTGGAAAAGACGTCTGAAAATCGTTCATAACCCTCCATCTCCCCCAAGCACTGCGATGTGGCGGCAGGGCTCACATGCAACGCGCGGCTGAATACGGCGGGGAGATGCGAAGGGCTGAGCCGGCAGAGAAAACCGCTCGCTTCGACCCCGCCCTTCGCCATGAATTCCTTCATGTCCTGCTTCATTCGCTTCCCTTTCTCTCGGCGATCCTCGCCTGGGCTTTTTCTACCGCCTCGCGGATGCGGGGCGCATAGCCGCCTTTCAGGATGAGGCACTGGGCGCGATCGGGCGACAGTATGTCGTCAGGGGCGGTGAACAGCGCGCTCGCGCGGCACCCGCCAGCGCATGCGCCGCGGTGCTCGCACTGGGCGCACTCGAGGTTGTGCTCCCACAGCGCGCTCACGCGCGTATCGATGAGCGAGAGGTACTCCGAGTCGGACAGACCCTGCCTCAAGCCGATCTCGGTGGCCAGCGGGTACCTTTCCTGCATCGGCATGGACGACAGCGCCATGCACGGCAGCATCCGCGCCTCCGGGGACAGGTAGAGCGTCTGGCGCGCGTGGCCGCACGTCACCTGCGACGCGCACGCGGCGGGGTCGCGCTCCTCCGGATGCTTCCCTATGTTGGGGATGGTCCAATCCCCGCTGCCCGGACGCCCCATGAAGAAGCCGCCCAGATGCAGGCCCAGAGGCGCGCCGTCCTCGTAGAAGCAGGGGATGTAGTCCAGGTAGACCTCGAAGGTCTCCTCCAAGGTGAGCGACCTGTCCTCGCCCAGGCGCTCCCACGTGTCGGTGTCCGCCACGGGATTGACCTTCAAGCTCTCGCAATGGTGCGCCGCCAGCGTGCTGACGCTCTCCCGCAGCAGGTGCTTGTTGCCCTGGTGCAGGCACATCTCGGCTCCGGTGGGAAAACCCCGCTCGTGGCAGAGGTCGAACGCCGCCAGCACCGCGTCGCCCGCGCCGGGGACGCCGCGCATCCAGTCGTGCCAGCCCTGCGTGCCGTCGTAGCTCATGTTGAACTCGGGGCGAATCCCGCGCTCCTCCAGCTGGTCGAGCAGCTTCTCGTCCACCAGCTTGCCGTTCGTGTAGATCTGCGCGATCCGTATGCGGTAGGACAAAAGCGCGTCCACCAGCTCCATGAAATCGCGGCGCACCAGCGGCTCGCCGCCGGTCAGCGACACCTCCAGGATGCCGCAGTCGGCGATCTGCCGCGCCAGGTCCATCATGGTGTCGTGATCGATCTCGCCCAGCTTCGCGTCGGGCGCGGACATGTAGCAGTGGCGGCACCGGTAGTTGCACTTGCCGGTGATCGACCAGTGCGCGGTTCGGACGAAGCGGTTCTGATAGCGGCGGTACTCCTGGTCGGGCGTGAGGCGCTCGCCCGGTTCACACCGACGCACGGCACCCTGCTCCTCCAGCTTCTCCACGATGGCGCGCACCTCGTCGCTGATGATGGGCAGCGACAGGTCTATCTGCCCATCGCACAGCGAAAGCGCCTCGAACGTGCGCGCGTCGACGAAGCGCACGCCGTTGTGCGGCCGCTCGACCACGGCATAGGGCAGCTTCTCCCAGCCCCGCAGAACTAGATCTTCTCTCAAAAGTCGCTTCATGTCGCTCTTTTCTTCCTTTGCATGCGGACGCTGTCTCGGCGACCCTCTCCCTCCCCGCTTACGATGAGGCGTTTTTCGGCTTGAACTGGCAGGCAAAAAACGGATAGAGCATCTGCTTGTTGTGGCACGTGGCGCATATGCGATTATCGAAATCCCGGCCATCCCATTGGTCGCAGGTGTCGAACAGGTTTATATACGGCGATCCGGGGCCGAAAAAACTCGATCCGCCGACCGAGGCGTCCAGCTCCCCCTCCGACAATTCCCGCAACTCTGCCTTTGCAGCCATGAAAGCTTGCTCGTCTTCGGGAGACATCTCCACGCCGAACTCAGCGCATGCCTCGCGCAACTCCTCAATCGTCTGGATACGCGCGGTGCGCTCCATCATCTCCTGCTCGGTTGCCGCCATGATGATTACCCCTTTCTCGTCCGACCGCGCGTCGCGACCGGTGTCTGCGAATTAGTATGGGAACCGCTTCTGCCGTCCGCAAGCCGCCGCGAACGAACGACCGATTACAGCGAACGAACGCTCGTGCATGGAGCCGAACGAAACAGGGCAGCTGGGCATTACCCGACCGAAGCAAAATCGGGCTAAGAAGAAGGAGCGTCGAATCACAACCCAAGAAGCGCTGCTATTCTCACAGGAGCTAAGGGACGAGGAGAAAACCGGCAAAATTGTTGCCGTCTGGCTCGCGCTCACCACCGGCATCAGACGCAGCGAAGCGCTGGCGCTCGTGTGGGACGATATCGACTTGGAGGGCAAGCGCCTTCATGCACGACGCCAGTTCGGCAAGGAGAAAACACTGGATCTTCTATCACGGATTCGAACTTCGTACCATAGCTGGAAATGAGCTTTTGTGACCTTCCATAGAGCTATTTAAGAAAGACGGGATATCCGAAAAAGATGGAGAGATCATCCTGAAGTTGCTTAGCGGTGCTAAGCAACTTGCAAAATAATTGTACATGGCCAAAACCAACGATGCGACTTCTCATACAACGGCCCTGCACATCTATTTACAGCTCATTTGTAAGCTCACTCACCCTGATCCCTAGCCCATCAGCAATCCTGCAAAGATTCTCGATGCCTATATTGCGGCGACCGTTTTCGACGTCCACAAGATAGGTGTGCCCAACGCCGATCATAAGAGCAAAACGACGCAGAGAGATACCTTGAGCCTCGCGCTCCTTGCGTATTCTTTGTCCTAGCTTGATTTTACGCTCATTCATATCCATGCAGTCAAGGTATGTGCTACTATACGGCTGGTGGTATCAAATTTATGACCAGTTATTAGGAGGAAAAGGATGTTGCATGTAAGAACAAGGCGCTCGAACAGCACCTCATTCGCGGTGCTCTGTTCGTTTGCGCTCGTTGCGAGCATGGCGCTTCCAATAATGGAAGCAACCCCGTCATACGCGAATGAGAACGAGAACGATCAACTTGAAGCCACGGAAGATACGTCTCGCGAAGCTTTCAACGGCGAAACGGATGAGGAAACGAGCGCCCTCGCAACAAATGAAGAGGCGATTGAGAAAGGCGTCGATGCTGCGGTTTCTGCCGAGGCCGAGATCCCGGCAGAAACACTGGCAAACGCTTCGGTGCCAAGCAACTCGATTCTGGGAGGCTTGGGCGATCTCAGCAACATAGCCGGGATCGCCATCACCAGTGATCCCACCGTCACTCAAAACATCCCCGTCCTTGTGCTTAATAGCAGAGACAATGTCTTCCAATGGGATCCCAGCATCGTAGCTAGCGGCCAGCTCAACGGAGCGAGCGTGCCCGCCGGTTCCAAAGTCGCCATCCTCGCTCTGCCTAATATGAGCGGACAGGACACCTCGTATCATCAAAGTTATTCGCTCTACATTGACGGTAATGAAGTAACCAATGGCTTTGGTACTATCGAGCTGACGCTACCCCTTTCCAATAAGAGCGGCGGCATGTTTTTTCCTTGCGACGCAGAAGTGACAACCGGCGATGGTAAGACCTTCGAAGTCACTTCGTCTTCGAGCGGCCATATCACATTTCAGGCCACTGACATTTCTTCCGTAGATGTGCAGGTTAAGACCGTTTACGCGCTTCCCGACGAGCTGGCCGTCATCAGCGACCCGAGCGCCACCCAGTCCATTCACGTTGTCAGGCCTCAATATAATCCCAACAGCAACCAGCAAAGCTACACCGCCGCGCCCGACTCTTTCAGTGCGACGGGGAAGCTTGACGGCGTAAACGTTCCCGCTGGTTCCAAGGTCGCCCTCGAGGTGGTTTACGCAGATGGAACCGGCCCTGCAAACGATCTTCAGTACGCCGTATGGAGCACGAAGCTTCTCGTCAACGGTCAGGGCGTGACAAGCGATTTCGGGACGGTCACGCTCACTATGCCTGTATGGATTAACGAGGGCTGGAACAAAGACTTTCCTCGCAAGGTGAAAATTGAGATGGCCGACGGTTCCACGCAGGAGCTTGTTTCTGACGAGAACGGCTTTGTCACCTTTACCGTCAGCAGCTTAGGCGAGATCACGCTTCACACAGGCGACCCTGTATCGGATTCCGGAGCAGCAGGGACTGACGGCGAGAACAACACCCAGACAAGTGTCGACGGCCAATCGCCGGACGACACCAAGTCCGAGAATAGCGAAATAACCCCGCTTGCCCAAACGGGCGACACCCCGCTTGCGCTGGCAGTGACCGGTTTGGCCGCAGCCGCTTTCGCGGCAGTCGCGTTCGCGGGAAACCGAGTTAAAAAGGCCAAGCAATAAGATCGGCAACCTATTAGGTTTTATGAGAAAGGGAGGCTCGCGCCTCCCTTTCTCTTTCTCCACCTCTATCCTTGAATACTTGCTTCAAGCTCATTGGGTCGGCATGGAGCTAACCATGAAAGACGGTGATTACTATTATGTTTTCGATTCCCCTTGACCTACCTTTGGTTCGAATTCTCTCTGGTTGCCGTCAGCTCAAGAGGTCTCGGAATTTGGTCGTTTTGCGGAAAGCCATTCTTCCGGAACAACGGCGGTAAAAGGCGCAAATACTGCGACAGTCTCAGTCGCAACAACGCAAAAACAAACGTGACGCCAGAAGGCGCGAGCCCGAAAACGGATAAACGCTTTGCGTTCCTCAAAATAGTCATGCTCGTAATTGAGGTGGCGGCCTCGCCAAGCTGCTGTTTAACTGAAAAGCGCCGCCCTCTGTGGACGGCGCTCTGCTGGAAACACACGGCTATTTCAGCCTAAAGGTAGACACTTTATAGGCGGCATCGTCGATCTGATGCTGAGACGGTGATCCGATTGCGTATCCATCCGGAGATTCCCGGTTGAACGTCCTGAAGAACACCTCAGCGGCAAACCGTGCTCCCAGCGATCCTGACCCAATGGCGGAAGGCGCGGGGATCATGGGCGCAAAGCGGCACCCATGACAATTCTGGAAGGCGTTTTACGCGCGGGTTCGCCTCGTCAGCGAAGGAAACCCCAGGTGGCGAGAAATCCCCGTGTTCCTCGCCTGCCGATACCATCCCTGAAATTGTCATGGGTGCCGCTTTGCGCCCACGTCGGGGCTGGCCGGCGGGAGGCATCCGTCAAGATGGTTTCGTATCCCTCCCTTTCCTTTGAAAAACACAATCGACACAATATAGAATAAAAGCAGGCGCTGACGGTTTTGGGAGCAGCATGATCCTCACGTGCAGGGAAGCGCTCGGCAAGCTGGGAAGCAGGCGCTACGCGAGAAAGGCTGTGTCAACCGGACAGCTCCACCCCATAGGCCCAGCGAAGTCGTCGCACCGCTACTGGATCAGCAAGAGCGCGGACGAGGTCGCGCGCTGGCTGCCCAAGTTTCTTCACAGCGTTCGTCAATGACTCTTTTGGTCGCCAAGAAGGACAGCGCGCTTTTTGCGTGACAAGAAAAAGTTTTGACTGTAGAATGGCGGCTGCTTGGCGGTCGAACCGACAAAAAAGATCAGGCCTAAGCCTGATCTGAGATTACTGGTCGCGGGGGCAGGATTTGAACCTACGGCCTCCGGGTTATGAGCCCGGCGAGCTACCAGACTGCTCCACCCCGCATCGTTATGTTGCGCCTACCTCTCCTGCCCGAAGTGCCTTCAAACAGGAAAAGCGGCAAGAAAGAATATTACCCGTCTGCCTTAACGAACGCAAATCATTTCTCAGTGATTCACAAGGTCTACACGTTTTTAACTCGATCGAAAGCGAACTCCTGACCCTTGACGGCGCGGCGAGCCTCGCAGCGTACATGAATACAAGCCACGCCCTATCGCACCCCATACTCGGCGTCCTCTTAATCAACGCGAGCCTCAGACTGCTCGACATCCTCCTTGCAATAGCCGCCGTAACGCATGTAGTACTTGGCATCTTCGAACGCGAACATGCCCGGCTCCTGCTTGCGAACCCACTTCTTGAGAGGCGTCTCCGTAAGCGGCACGCACACGCAGCACATGACAGCGAACAACACCAGACACCACAGCCAATCGGTTGCCGTGACACCTGCGATATGCGCGATCAGGTACGCTGCGGCCGGCAAGAACATCATGAGCGACGTGGCGAGCCCCGTATGGTAGATGGTCTTCTTGCCCTTGTCACGATACCAGAGGTAGGTGGCGACGCCGCCCGCCGTATGGGCGAACAGCTCCATGACGCACAGCAGGATGACGCACAGCGCAACCGCGTTCGACAGAGGAAGGAAGAAGCAGAGCGCTGCGTAGACGAGCGGGATCCACTGCAGCCCCACGTTGGTGACCATATCCGTGAGCCGGCTCATGGGATAACGCGTCGGATCGTAGAGGCTCTCGTCTTTCGGACGAAACACGCTCGTGTTGTAAAACCAATGAAGACCACCGGGGAACTTCCACTCCTCGAGCACGTGGAAGGCCATGATGAAAGCTACGAAAACGCCCGCTTTGCTGCCCAGAGGCATGACATCCCAGAAGACGGCGGCAAGCACCGCCACCACCGTCGCCGTGACGCACAGGAAGACGATCCACTGGCTATCGCACCATTTGTCCAGTTTCTTAACGAAATTGCTTGCCATTTGTCTACTCGCTTTCCTACTTCGCTTTCTTCGCTTTGCCGAAGAGACCCTTCGGAACGCTGCCGGGATCTGCCGCTGCGGCAGCCTTGCGCTCTTCCCAAACCTTCGCAACGTACTCGCGCTTGTAACCCCAAAGCTCTCGCTCTTCGAACGGATCCTTAGAATCGCGGTCATGCATGAAGAGGATCGGCAAGCCGAACGAGATGCCCAGCAGCACGAGCGAACCGGGGATGCCCCACCAAAGCTGATTAGCGGCTTCCGGCATGAACGTCAGCACGCACCATATGAACACGATAGCGACGGGCAGCTGCAGGAACACGGCCGCGAAAAGACCAGGATTGTAGACGGACTTCAAGCGCATGTTGAGCACGATGCCATGCGCCGGAATCTGCCAGAGACCCTGGAATATCTGAGCCGCGGCAAGCCAAATGAGCTGCGGGAAGAAGATCGGAACGATATAGCATAGATAGCACAGGACGACGTTGCTGACGAAGCACTGGCGCTGGTTCAAGATATAGCGATCCGGACGCTCGATCTCGTTGAAGACGATCATGTTCGAGATGAGCGGAAAACCGCCCGGCCAGGCATACTCTTCGAACTGATGCACCAGCATGCCCATCCAGCTGAAGATGAGCAAAACCTGCACGTAGTCAAGGGCGGCGCTGCCCCAAAGACCCATAGCGAACGCGAGGATAACGAAAGCGACCCCTCCGATGTAGTACCAATACCTCTGCCAGAACTTCATGCGAACCGCCTCCTTCAACTGCTGAGAACTGAGTTTTGGCGTATTGACATCTCGCTATGGTTTGTACAATAGTAAACACAACGGTTTGTAGTCAACAGTCTGTTGATAGACAAATGTCGCATGCTCAACGCACTATGCAGTATTTGATTTGAAATGAACATTTGAAGCATTTTTGTCGAGGGAGCGCTTGATGGAGAACCAGAGGATACGCCTGAGCAAGACGCTGTTGAAAAACGCACTCGTGCACCTGCTCCAGAAGAAGCCCTTGAACAAGATTTCAGTACTCGAGATATGCGAGACCGCCCAGATAAACCGCACTACTTTTTACAAGTACTACGGAAGCCAAACCGACCTGCTCAACGAGATCGAGAGCGATTTTCTTGCGCAGCTCGACGAAAGCCTTGCACTCATCCCCGAACAAGAAGGCGCCGTAGCGTCTGTGCTCGCCAACCTCTACGAGCAGCGCACGACCTTCTGCACGCTCGTGCGGGCCATCCCGAGCCACGAATTCGCAACGCACCTCTTCTCCCTGCCGGGCATCAACGGGCTCTTCAAAAACCTCGCCATCGCCAGCAGCTGCACGAAATCGCAGACGCAGTATACGCGCGAGTTCATCTTTCAGGGCACCTTCGCCGTCCTCTGTAGCTGGCTGAGCAGCGAAAACCCCGAACCCGTTTCTGAAATCGCCGAGATGCTGGAGCTTCTCAAGGACAAGCTCTTATAACCGGCGCGGCATACCGGTTAAACGGAAACGAGCGCACTCCATGTCGAACGACAGCGGGCCCGCGCGATGGCGCGGGCCCGCATGGCAGAACCGGGTTTCGGCGAGGACGTTAGTCTTCCTCGGGCACCGTCTCGCTGACGGAGGCGTTCGTGATCAGAATCAGCGACGCCACAGAAGCGGCGGCCTGAAGCGCCGTGACCGTAACCTTCGCCGGGTCGGCGATGCCACGGCCGATCATGTCGCCGTACTCGCCGGTCATACAATCCAGACCCTGGCCCAGCGGCAGCTCCTTGACCTTCTCAACGGCCACGTCGCCGCGATAGCCCGCGTTCTCCGCCAGGGCGCGCAGCGGCACCTCCAGCGCCTTGCGCAGAATGTCGATACCCAGCTGCTCCTCTACGTTCTCGCATACGAGGCCGTCCAGCGCGGACGCGGCCTGCAGCAGCGCCACGCCGCCACCGGCCACCAGGCCCTGCTCTGCGGCCGAGCGGGTAGCCAGCAAAGCATCCTGGATACGGCTGCGGATCTCGTTCATCTCGGACTCCGTGGCGGCGCCCACTTCCATGACCGCGATACCGCTGGACAGCTTGGCCAGACGCTCGCGCAGAACGTCGCGGTCGTAGTCGATCTTCTCCGTTTCGATCTGCGCGCGCAGCTGATCGCAACGCTGCTCGATAGCCTCGGGCTTGCCCTTGCCGCCCAAGATGGTGGTACGGTCCTTGGTGATCTGCACGCTGGCGGCGCGGCCGAGCATGCTCTTGCGCGCATCGGCCAGCGTCAGGCCGCGATCAGGCGTGATAACTTCGCCGCCGGTGAGGATGGCCAGATCCTCGAGCTCAGCCTTGCGTCGATCGCCCAGAGCCGGCGCCTTCACCGCAACGCTGGTCAGCGTGCCGCGACGGCGGTTCATCAGCAACGTGTTCAGCGCCTCGCCACGCACGTCTTCAGCGGCGATCAGCAACGGATGACCGGACTGCATGACCTCTTCCAGCACGGGCACGATGTCTGCGAAGTTGTCGCCCAGACGCTGGTCGGTCAACAGGATGTAGGGCTCGGTGAGCTCGCCTTCCAGGCGCGCCGGGTCGTCGGCCATGTACGGGGAGATGAAGCCGTTATCGAACATCATGCCCTTGAGGATCTTCACCTCGATGCCGAAGTTCTGAGACTTCTCGACCGAGATGACGCCGTCACGGCCGATGGCATCCATAGCCTCCGCGATCTTCTCGCCGATCTGGCGGTCGCCTGCGGAAACCGTCGCGATCTCGGCGATCTGCTCACGCGTGGTAACCTCGACGGCGTTCTTGAGAACCTCGTCGGCCACCACGTCGGCAGCGCGCTGGATGCCGCGGCGCAGCGCCAGCGGATCGGAACCGGAGATGACGCAGCGTACTCCCTCGCTCACGATAGCGTCGGAAAGGATGGTCGCCGTCGTGGTGCCGTCGCCCGCGTCGTTGTTCGCGGCGATGGCGGCCTCGCGCACGATCTTCATGCCCATGTTCTCGATGGGATCTTCAAGATCGACATTGGCGGCCACCGTGGCGCCGTCGTTGGAAACGTTGGGCTTCTCGTGCTCCTTCTGCATGGCGACGTAGCGCCCCTTCGGGCCGATCGTCACCCTCACGGCATCGGCCAGCTTGTTGACGCCGGCAGCCATCTTCGTACGGGTTTCGTTGTCGAACGCAATGTCTTTGGACATAGTCTGGTTCCCTTCTCATCGGTGTGCGGCGCTTCGCCATCACCGCGCGCACGATAGGCGCCTCTGCCGCTCGGCTGAAAAAACACTGACCCGAGCATGCGGAAGCTCATAAAAATCACTGTCGAAAAAGTTAGCACTCTTTTGCTTCGAGTGCTAGTCATAACAAGCTTTTTCCTCGTGACGAATGGAAAGCAGCGCTTTTTTGAAGGGCTTCGAACCTCTTGCCAATCGGAAGGCTCAGCACCGAAGCCTCGAAAGCGGCACCCAGAAACATGCTTCTGCCTAATGCGCCGCGAACGCCGATGCTCTACAATCAGGAGCTGCGCGATGCTGGCCGAGCGTTCAACTCGAAGCCGTTTCGCACCGCGCCGCCGAAACAGCACGACGCGAAGGAGCGCCTCCATGGCAGTGATCGATGCCCATGCTCACATATATCCCGACAAGATCGCCTCGCGAGCGGTCGACGCCGTGGGCGACTTCTACCTCATCGACATGTTCGGCGAAGGCACGGTGGAGCACCTGCTGTCCGCGCAGCAGCATGCGCCCATCACGCACTTCATCGTGCATTCGGTGGCCACGACGCCGGGCAGCGTGGAATCCATCAACAACTTCATCGCCGAGCAGTGCCGACAGCACCCCGAGTTCATCGGGTTCATGGCCATGCACCAGGACTATCCCGAGCCTGAGAAGGAAATCGAACGCGCCATCGGCCTGGGCCTCAAGGGCATGAAACTGCATCCCGACACGCAGCACGTGAACATGGACGACCCGCGACTCATGAACGTGTACGAGATGATAGAGGGGCGCCTGCCCATCGTCATCCACACGGGCGACTACCGTTACGACTACTCGCATCCGCGCCGCCTGATGAACGTGCTGAAAACGTTCCCCGACCTCGTGGTGGACGCGGCGCACTTCGGTTGCTGGTCGCGCTATGAAGTGGGCTACGACATCCTGCATAACGCCGACAACCTGTTCGTGGACGCGTCGAGCTCCCAGTTCTTCCTGGGGCAGCGCCGCACGGTGGAGCTGGCGCGCATGTGGGGCACCGACCGCATCATGTTCGGCTCGGACTACCCCATGTGGAGCCCTGCGGCGGAATACGACCAGTTCGTCACCGCCGGCTTCTCGGAGGACGAGCTGGAGAACATGCTGTGGCACAACGCCGAGCGTTTCGCCGGCGTGAAGGTGGGATAGCGCACGCAACAAGAAGCCCCGCCATTGCTGACGGGGCCTGAAGTCGTTTAGCTTTCGTCGCTTTCCGGAGCGTGCTCGAGCACCACCCGAATCTTGTCGATGCGGTGGCGGTCCATATCGACCACGGTGAACGTGGCCCTGTCGTCGCCGTCCTCGATGGTCACGGAATCGCCCTCGTCGGGGATACGGTCGAACACAGTGAGCAGCAGACCGCCCGCCGTCTCGCATTCCTCGGACTCGAGGGGCTCGAAACCAATGAGCTCGCCCACCTCGTCGATGGGAAGCGAGCCGTCGATGAGGTAGCTGCCATCGTCCAACTGCACGATCTCGTCCGAGCCGCCATGCGCGTACTCGTCGTCGATGCGGCCGACGATCTGCTCCATGATGTCGCTCATCGTAACGATGCCGGCCGTGCCGCCGTGCTCGTCGATGACCACGGCGATTTTCGTGCGCTTCTCCTGCAGCGTTTGCAACAACTTCGCGATGGGCACGCCCTCGGGCACGGCCTGGATCATGCGCACGCGCAGGTCGTCGACTGTCGCGTCCTTGGGCATCGTGTAGAGGTCCTTCACGTGCACGAAGCCGACGATGCGGTCCTTGCTGCCGCGGCACACCGGGTAGCGCGTGTACTTGTACTGCAACACGGTCTGGAGGCTCTCCTCCAGCGGATCGTCGAGGTCGATGCACACCACATCGGTGCGCGGCGTCATGATGGCCTCGGCGTCTTTGTCGCCCAGGTCGAAGATGTTGTCCACGTATTCGTTCTGCTCGGGGTCGATGAGTCCGCTTTCGGTGCTCTCGTCGATGAGCAGCTTGATCTCCTCGTCGGTGTACACCTCGTGTTCGTTGGCCACGTCGTGGCCCAGCATCTTCATGACGCCGTTCGTAATGCTGTTGAACAACCACATGACGGGGTACGTGATGCGGTAGAACCACACGAGCGGCGTGGCCGTGAACAGGGCGTAGCGCTCGGTGGAGAAGATGGCCAGCGACTTCGGGATGAGCTCGCCCACCACGATGTGCAACGCGGTGATGATGACGAAACCGATGACGATGGAGATGCCGTGCGTGGCCGCCTCGGGCACGTTGAGTGCCTTGAACAGCGGTTCGAACAGGGCTGACACCGCAGGCTCGCCCAACCAGCCGAGGGCGAGCGAGGCAAGGGTGATGCCCAGCTGGCAGGCTGACAGGTAGGCGTTGACGTTGTCGGCGACGAGCTTGGTGTACTTGGCGCCCTTGCGACCCTCGTCCACGAGGATTTCGACTTGCGACTTGCGTACGCGCACGAGCGAGAACTCGGCGGCGACGAAGAACGCATTCATGAGCAGGAAAAACAGAACGAGCAGCAAACTGAGTGCTATGGGCATAATTGCGGATGGTCCTCCTTTATATGACTATTCGCCATGTAATCGTACGGCATCCGTCCATCTGGTCATACACCCGTTACCGGAAACCCGCAGGTTTCCACAAGTGGGGTTGAAGCCATCCGCCTATGGAGGAGCGACCCAGGAATCCAGAAGCCTCGCAAAGACGCATCATCGCCCCAAAAACACGCTCCAGCGACTGAGGCGTGTTTTTGGGGCGATGATGCGATCGGAAACTCAGGAACATCCGCGGCCGCACGCGCCCAGGCAACCGCGGGGCGTCACGCCGTCGCCAGGTCGCCGTCCTCGTCGACGCTCGGCGCCGCCTCGGCGGTCGAACGTTCGGACATCGCCGTCGCGCCCTCGATGCCGGCGTCCTTCGGCAGCACGAGGTTCGCCACCACGGCCACCAGGAACACCACGGCCACGCAGTTCTGCGCGAACACGCTTTGGATCAGCTCGGGGAAGTTCGCGAACAGGGCCGACACCTGCGTGAAGCCTATGCCCACGGCCAGCGACAGCGCCGCGATGAGGATGTTGCGCTGCGAGAAGCCCGCCCGCGCGATCATCTGGAAGCCGCTGACGATGATGTTGCCGAACATCATGATGGTGCAGCCGCCCAGCACCGCCTCAGGCAGCGACGCGAAGATCACGCTGATCACCGGCAGGAACGCCGCCAGGATCATGATGACCGCGCCCGTGGCGATGGCTTTGCGGTTCACCACCTTCGTCATGGCCACGAGGCCCACGTTCTGCGAGAACGACGTGATAGGCAGGCAGCCGAAGCACGCCGACAGCGAGCTGACGAAACCGTCGCAGGCGATGGAGCCCGAAAGCTCCTTCTCCTTCACCTCGCGGTTGAGGCCCACCATGGTCAGCGCGGAGGTGTCGCCGATAGTCTCGGTGGCCGACACGAGGAAGATCAGCGTCACCGACACGATGGCGCCCAGGTTGAACTCGGGCGTGAACGGCATGAGCTGCGGCAGTGCGAACAGCTCCATGCTCTGGAAACCGCTGAAGTCGACCGCCCCCGCAACCACGGCGCATGCATACCCGATGACCAGGCCGAACAGCACCGAAAGCTGCTTGGTCTTGCCTTTCGCCAGCACCTGGAACACCAGGCACGAAACCAGCGAGATGGTGCCCAGCAGCAGGTTCTGCGGCGATCCGAAGTCGGCAGCGCCGGAGCCGCCGCCGAACGAAGAGGCACCCACGCCCAAAAGCGAGAAGCCGATGGACGTGACCACGACGGCCGCCACGATGGGCGATATGATGCGCCGCCAATACTTCGCGAACAGACCCAGCACGCCTTCGATGATGCCGCCCACGATGATGGCGCCGATGGCGACGTTGTACCCGTACGTGGCCGCGATGCCCACGAGCACGGTGACGAACGTGAAGCTGATGCCCATAACGATGGGCAGGCCCGACCCCACGCGCCACAGCGGGAACAGCTGGATGAGCGTGCCGATGCCCGCGATGAGCATGGCGCTTTGCACCAGCATGCCCAGCTGATCGTCCGCGAGGCCGGCCGCCGCGCCCACGATGAGGATGGGCGCGAGGTTCGCCACGAACATCGCGAGGATGTGCTGGATGCCGTAGGGAATGGCGCGGACGACGGGGATGTCGCCGTCGAGCTTGAACAGGTTCTCGTGTACGAATGCTTTCATCGGAACGCGATCTCCCCCGTCTCGGGGTCCATGCGCTCCACGATGGCGAGCGATTCCAGGCGGTAGCCGCGTTCGCGCAGGTCGTCGCCGCCAGGCTGGAAGCCCTTCTCGATGGCGATGCCGATGCCCTCCACCGTGGCGCCCGCCTCGCCGACGAGCTCGATGAGGCCGTTCAGCGCGCATCCGTTCGCCAGGAAGTCGTCGATGATCAGCACATGGTCGTCGGCGTTCAGGAACTTCTTCGACACGATGACGTCGTACACGCGACCGTGCGTGAACGACTCGATGCGTGTCGTGAACATCTCGCCGTCCAGGTTGATGCTCTGAGCCTTCTTTGCGAACACCACCGGCACGCCGAAATGGCGCGCCACCACGCAGGCGATGCCGATGCCGGACGCCTCGATCGTGAGGATCTTCGTGATGGGAGCGTCGGCGAACAGCCGCTTGAACTCCTCGCCCATCGCGTCGAACAGATCGATGTCCAGCTGGTGGTTGAGGAAGCTGTCCACTTTGAGGACGCCCTCCGACTTCACCACCCCGTCGCGCCTGATGCGTTCCTCCAAAAGCTCCACGTGCCGCCTCCGTCGTCGTTCCGTCTTCATGCGTCGCGTCATCTCGCAGACGCAACGAACCTTTGCAGGACAGTGTAAAGGACGCATGCCGCCAGGGGAACGGGGAATTCGCTAGATCGACGGGTTGCCCGCATGGAAACCACGTGGGAAACGATGGCAAGGAATATGGAATCCGCGTTGGAACGGCGCTGGAACCGCGCAAGGTCGGGAAGGCTTTCCGTGGTGATGCGCGCCATGGAAACGTAGAACGGGCCCGCTATACTTGTAGGTACGGATTCGATCCGGCGGCTTGGTGCCTCTCCCTCTCATTATTCTAGAAGGATGGAGGTGAAGACCATGACCGCTTTGGATTTGCTTGCGTTGGCCGAATTGCTGTTGAAGCTGATGTCTCGTATCATCGAGTTTGCCCTGGTGATAAAAGACGCGCTCCAGTCCCACAAGGGAAAGGAGCGCTCCAAGTAAACCCAAACCGCCGAAGCGATCCGAGAGCCGTGTGGAGCACCAACTCCCTGCGGCTCGCCTCATATTATACGCATCGAACGACAGCTCGCAAGGGTTTCCAAGCGATGCAGCTCGCGTCCCTACAGCACCACTTGGCCGGTGAACAGCAGCACGAGCGACGTGACGGCGGCGATGAGGATGATGGCCACCACCACCTTGTCCACCGTGCTCTTGAGGTACGGCTCGTTGCGCTCCTTCTTGCCCTTGATGTACATGAGGATGCCCGGCGCGTACAGAAGCGACATGAGGGTGAGACCCGTCGCGCCCGACGCCCACGCCAGGAAGAAGCTGTACACCACGCCGAACACGCCGAAAATGCGCCACAGCACCAGGCTGCCGCCCACCTTGCCCTTGAAAGCGTCGGGCTCGGTGAACGTGAGCTTCGCGAAGTACGCCGCCGACAGCAGGTACGGCAGCAGGATCATGCCGGCCGACAGCGCGTAGAAGAACTGGTACGTGCTGTCCGAGAACAGCATGACCACGAGGAACGCCTCGATGATGACGTTCGTCACCACGAGCGTGACGATGGGGGCGCCCTTCTTGTTCGTCTTGGCGAAGGCCTTGATGAACACGCCCTGCTCAGCCGCCTCGTAAGGCGACTCGCTGGACAGCACGGTGTAGCCCAACATGGCGCCCACCAGCGACAGCACCACGCCGCCGTTGATGAGGATGGCGCCCCACTGCCCCACCGCGTGCTCCATGACGCCCGCAAGCGCCGGGTTCTCCAGCTGAGCCAGCTCGGACAGCGGCATGACGCCCATGCTGAGCACGCTGACCATGAGGTAGATGCTGAGCACGCAGATGAACGCGATGATGGTGGCCTTGCCCACGTCGCGTTCCTTCTTGGCGCGACCGGAGATCGCGACCGCGCCCTCGATGCCCACGAACACCCAGATGGTGATCATCATGGTGTTGCTCACCTGGTCGAAGAACGGCAGGCCCGGATCGGCGCCCTGCGACATGTTCGCCAGAAAGATGCCGAGGTCGAATTTCTGCAGAAAGATGATGGCCGTGATGGCTACGAAGATAGGCACGAACTTCGAGATGGTGATAACGGCGTTCACGCCGGTAGCCTCTTTGATGCCGCGCGATACGAGGAACACGTAGAACCAGATGAGCAGGCTGGCGCCGATGACCGACGGCAGGTTCGTGCCGCCGCCGAAGATGGGGAAGAAGTACGAAAGCGCGCCGAACAGAAGCGCCGAGAAGCTGACCGTGCACAGAAGCGCGCTGATCCAGTAGCCCCAAGCGCTGTTGAAGCCCAAAAAGTCGCCGAACCCCGCATTCGCATAGCTGTAGATACCGCCCTTCAACTGCGGCTTGATGCGCGAGAGCGCGAAGAAAGTCATGACGAGGCACAGCACCCCGATTCCCGAGATGCTCCATGCAGTGAGGATAGCCGCGCCGCTGGCGCCGCCTGCAGCCTGGTCGCCCGCCAACGTGAACACGCCGCCGCCGACGATGAGCGTGATGACCGTGGTGACGAGGCGAAAGATGCCCAGTCCTCCGTGGGGTTGGGGAATGCCCGAAGTGGCGGACGCGTGGTGCGATGCGGATTCGCTCATGTAATCACCGTTTCCTTGATGGACAACTGGTAGCATGATACTCCACAACATTGCATTCCGTCACACCGTTATGCAACATTTTGCATGCAGAGCGGTTGTCGTCCCGAGCGGAGCGCATGGCACGGAGATGGCAAGGGGCGGGACGTCACGCAATGACGAGGCGCTCCACGAGGACGTTTTCCAACGCCGAGCGGTTGAGGTCGCAACCCAGGCCGCTGGCATGGCCTTCGCGGTTGAGCGTCACCATGCCGCGCTCGGCCGTGTAGGGCGGATCGGTAATGTCGCAGGAGAAGTAGCGAGCCGTGGCTCCGATGTCGCCGGGCGCACCCACCGCGCTCAGCGTCTCGAACGCGGCATGCAGGCGCCTGGACACGCCCGTGTCGTACATGCCGCCCATCCACACCTCGATGCCCCGCTTGCGCGCCATTTGCACGAAATCGAGCGCAGGCTGCACGCCGCCGCATTTTCCCAGCTTGAGGGCGTAGCACCGCAGCTCGGGCTGCGCCAACGCACGGGACAGGTCTTCGGGGCGCACGATGGACTCGTCGAGGCAGATGGGGGTGCGCAGCGTGCGCTGCAGACGCGCGAGGCGGCTGAACAGGTCGGTCGGCCCCACGGGGGGCAGGCGCCGCGGATCCAGCGGCTCCTCGATCCAGGCGACGTTCAGGCCGTCCAAGCCGCGCAGCTCCTCGGCTTCACGCTCCGAGAAGCTCTGGTTGGCGTCGAGCGTGATCATCATGTCGGGCAACGCGGCGCGCACGGCCTGCGCGCATGCGAGCGCGGTTCCCGGTTTCACCTTCAGCTTCACGCGCTTGTAGCCTGCCTCGGCGCAGCGGCGCGCGGCCGCAGCCGTCTCGACCGCGGAGCCCAGCCCGATCGCCGCGCCGGCCGGCACGGATGCCGAAGCGCCCGCGGTCGCGGCGTCCGCAGCCCCGCCGATCAGCTGCCATAGCGGCTTGCCGACGATCTTGCCGTACAGGTCCCCCACCGCGTGCAGCGTTGCCTTGCGGACCGTTACGTTATCATAGTAGGTGCGCTTGCCGCCCTCCACATCGCTGAGTACATCCCCATCCCGGTCCAGCACTCTGCCGGAAATCAGGATTCCATTGGAATCGTAGAGGTGACGGTTAAAGGCAGAGGAGGCCCACTTTCCGCCCTCGGCAAAATATTTGATAAGGAACACCGCCATTCCCGCCGCCAGCAAAATAGCCAACGCCATGCAGATCACGGTCCGCTTTTCAATTTTCCGCATGACCGTCCTCCTTTGTAAAGTCCTCCGCCGGCGCCAGCCGGACCGCCGTTTCCTCCCGGAGCCGCCGCTCCGCGCTGCGGTCAATGGCAAAGCTGGCATTGGGCCGGGTGTCCATGGCCTTCAGATAAGCCAAAAGCCCCCATGCCGACAGCATGGCGGAGCCGCCGTTGGACACAAACGGGAACGTCACGCCGGTCAGCGGCAAAATGTCCACCGAGCCGAATACGTTCAGGCAGGTCTGGAACACCAGCAGCGAGCCTGCCGCGCAGGCCGCAATGCAGTAAAAGCTGGAGCGTCCCACCCGCGATGCTCGCACCGCGAACCACGCCAGTGTCAGGATGCAGCCCACCGCCAGCAGTGCGATGACCAGCCCCCATTCCTCACAGAGCATTCCGAACACAAGGTCCGTATCCCCGGCAGGGATGCGGTGGAGCCAGCCCTCACCCGCGCCCATCCCCAGCAATCCGCCGGAGGCCGCAGCCGACATGGTGCGGGTCTGCTGATAGCCGCTGGTTGACGCCGCTTCCCACGCATGGCCCCATACCGCGAAGCGGCTGAGAATGTAAGGCTTGAACTTCACAATGATTCCCGCGCCAAACGCCGCACCGCCGCAGATCAGCGCCAGCGTGGCGGCGTCCCCGGAGCGGAGGTAGGCGATGACCAAGAACGTCACGAAAAAGATAGCCGCCGTGCCGAAATCGCTCATCAGCCCCAAAAGACCGATGCACACGCCGGTCAGCACGATGAACAGTGCCAGATTTCTGCGGCGGAACAGCCGCTCCAGCTTGCGCTCTTCGGGGGC